>Ga0207422_1000942_pt1 | contig 72652 bp, 64 predicted proteins | sample MarCyaLeptolynsp_FD_187757 | JGI IMG/M metagenome (GOLD analysis project Ga0207422, IMG submission 187757) | Marine cyanobacterial communities from Panama - species 1 Leptolyngbya sp. (SPAdes) | ecosystem: Environmental > Aquatic > Marine > Unclassified | place: Panama: Panama City | collected...
CCTCTCCCAGCCGCAAATCGGCTTGTTCAATTACATCGTCTCCTTCTTTACCGGCATTCCACCGTCGTCTTTTCAGATGATCGGCGACATTCATCTGGCGCCCTGGTCGATCGTTATCGTCGATACCTGGATGTGGGCGCCCTACGTGATGCTGATCTGTCTCGCCGGACTGCGGTCGATTCCCGATTACATCTATGAGGCGGCTGAGGTCGACCGTGCCTCCAAGTGGCGGCAGTTCTGGTCGATCACCGTGCCGATGGTCTTGCCCTTCCTGATGCTCGCCGTGCTGTTCCGCGGCATCGAGAACTTCAAGATGTTCGACCTCGTGGTCGAGTTGACCAGCGGCGGGCCAGGATCGGTCACGGAGCTCGCATCGATCAACCTCAAGCGCGAAGCCTTCGAGAAGTGGCGCACAGGATATTCCTCGGCCTTCGCGATCATCCTGTTCGTGACCGTCTTCGGTGCCGCCAACATCTATGTGAAGGCGCTCAATAAGGTGAAGCAAAGATGAGCGAGTCGGCGCATTCGGTGGTCGAGCCAGCCAACTGGGGACGGCGCTTGGCTGGGGCGGCGGTGGTGCTCTATGCGCTGGTGACAATCGTTCCGCTGGTCTGGATCCTGATGACCGGCTTCAAGACGCCGCAGGATTCCATCTCCTACCCGCCGAAGGTCGTGTTCGAGCCGTCGCTGGAGGGTTACGTCAACCTCTTCACGACGCGGTCGCGCCAGACGCCCGAGTATCTGGCAAGCCTGCCGCCGCCCGAGACCTGGTATGAGGAGTTGGTGCGGTCCCGCAGCATGGTCATTGCGGGTCCGTCGAAGTACGGCGAGCGTTTCCTGAACTCCGTCATTATCGGATTCGGATCGACCTTCCTCTCGGTGTTTCTCGGAACATTGGCGGCTTACGCTTTCTCGCGGTTTAAGATTCCGCTGGCCGACGACTTGATGTTCTTCATCCTTTCGACGCGGATGATGCCGCCGATAGCCGTGGCGATCCCAATATTCCTGATGTACCGGACCTTGGGGCTCAGCGACACGCACCTCGGCATGATTCTGCTTTACACGGCCGTGAACATCTCGTTGGCGGTGTGGCTGCTGAAGGGCTTCATCGACGAGATTCCGCGCGAGTACGAGGAAGCGGCGATGATCGACGGCTATTCCCGCTTCCATGCCTTTGTGAAAGTGGTGCTGCCGCAGGCGGCGACGGGCATCGCGGCCACGGCGATCTTCTGCCTGATCTTCGCCTGGAATGAGTACGCCTTCGCGCTGCTCCTGACCTCTGGCACGGCGCAGACGGCGCCGCCCTTTATCCCAACGATCATTGGCGAAGGCGGTCTGGACTGGCCGGCGGTGGCCTCAGGCGCGACCCTGTTCCTGCTCCCGGTACTCTTCTTCACCATCCTGTTGCGCAAGCAACTGCTGCGCGGCATCACTTTCGGCGCGGTACGGAAATGACGGACTTCGCAAACGAGTCAAAAAGCGCACCTGATGAGCCGCGAAAGAGTTTTGCCCGCAGGTTCTTCCGCCGAGGCCCTTGGGAGAACTTCGCGACGCTGTTGATCGGCGTCGGTATCTTCATGCTGATGCAGCCTTTCGCGCTGCCGCTCTTCACCTATTCCTTTGTCACAATTCTGACCGGCACGGTGATGTTCATCATCGTCAGCCACTTTCCGGAGTAGCGGGAAATGGCTGATATCGAACTCAAGAGCGTGCGCAAACAGTTCGGCGATTTTGTCGCCGTGAAGGACTCCACCTTCACCATCCGTGACGGCGAGTTCTTCGTGATGCTTGGACCGTCGGGCTGCGGCAAAACAACGACCCTGCGCATGATCGCGGGACTTGAGCTGCCGACGTCGGGCGAAATCCTCCTGGATGGGGAGGATGTCACGTTCAACAGGGCATCGCAGCGCGACATCGCCTTCGTCTTTCAGCTCTTCGCCCTCTACCCGCACATGAATGTGCGCAAGAACATCGCCTTTCCATTGGTCAGCCAAGGCGTGCCCCGCCGCGACGTGCGAAGCCGGGTCGAGGAAACCGCCAAGCTTCTGCGCATCGATCATCTGCTGAACAGCCGGGTCGGCGGCCTGTCGAGCGGCGACCGCCAACGGGTGGCCTTGGGGCGCGCGATTGTCCGCAGGCCCAAAGCCTTCTTGATGGACGAGCCCTTGGGCGCGCTGGACGCGGAGTTTCGCGAGTTGATGTGCGAAGAACTGCGCCTGTTGCACCACCGTATCGCCGCGACCACCGTCTATGTGACGCACGATCAGATCGAGGCCATGTCGATGGCGGACCGAATCGCCGTCATGAACAACTCCGAAGTGCTTCAGATCGGACCGCCGAACGAAGTCTATGCCAAACCGGCCAGCCAGTTCGTGGCCAATTTCATCGGCAGCCCTTCGATGAACTTCTTGCCGGCGCGCGGCGGTTTCGCCGAAGGGGCGAATGCCGTGCAAGTGAACGGTGCCGAGATCCAGGTGCCGCGTCTTCATGAGCCCCTATCACATGACGCAGCGATCCTTGGCGTTCGGCCGGAACACATCGTCCTTTCGGACGGCGGAAGTCTGCGCGGCAGAGTCTTCGGTGTGGAATACATGGGCACCCGCCAGCTGGTCACGGTCGATACGGACGCGGGCCGTGTGCGTGTGCGCGCGCCCAATACGGTGAAGGTCAACGACGGCGAAACAGTGGGACTCTCCTTTTCGTCGCCCGATCTGGTCGTCTTCGATGGCGTAACGGGTGCGGCCCTGCAGAGCGATCTTTATGCGGGAGGCGGGGATGGCTGAAGTCACGCTTTCCGGGGTCTCGAAAAACTTCGGTGACATCTCAGCCGTGCGGGACCTCTCCTTTGCGGTGGAGGATGCGGAGCTTGTCGTCCTGTTGGGACCGACGGGCGCGGGCAAGACGACGTCTCTGCGTTTGGTCGCGGGGCTCGAGAAGCCCGACAGCGGGGTCGTGACGATAGGCGGTCACGACGTCACCGCATTTCCTCCGGCGGCGCGGGATGTCGCCTTCGTGTTTCAGCAGTACTCGCTCTATCCCCATTACACGGTTTTCGACAACTTGGCGTTCCCCTTGCGAGCGCCTGGCCGGAAATCGTCCAAGTCGGAAGTCGAGGCGAAGGTCAGGGAGGTCGCGACCCTGTTGCGAATCGAGTCGAAACTTGAGAACCGGGCGACTCAGCTTTCCGGCGGCGAAATGCAGCGCGTCGCGATCGGGCGGGCCTTGGTGCGCACACCGTCGATCTATCTGATGGACGAGCCGCTCTCGTCGCTTGACGCCAAGCTGCGCGAAGATCTGCGCGTCGAACTGAAACGCATTCAGAAGGACCTCGGCGCCACCATTCTCTATGTGACGCACGACCAGCTAGAAGCCATGACCCTGGCGAACCGCATTGGAGTTTTGTCGGAAGGCCGGCTGGTTCAGTTGGGGACGCCGCGCCAGATCTATGAGACCCCGGACAATATCCATGTCGCGCGCCGCCTTGGATCTCCGCAGATCAACCTGGTCCCCGTCGGTGCGCTGGGGGTGACGGACGGTCCGACCGGTGCGAAGTCGACGGGTGTGCGTCCGGAAGACGTCGTGCTTGGAAAAGGCGGCGTTCCCGCCACCGTTCTGACCGTCGAAAACCTGGGTGTCGAGACCATCGTCCTCCTGGAATCCGAAGGGAATAGGGCGCATGCCTTGTTGCCGGCCGGCGTCGCCCTTCGGGAGGATGACGAGACCACGATCGCGATACGGCCCGGCGCGGCTCTGTTTTTCGACAGCGCCGGCAACCGTATCGGCGACGCAAATGCCGGGCAAAGGAGAGGGGCCGCTCATGCCGTCTGACCTCATCAAGGATCTCGTCGATGCGACCGCCGCCACGATCCTGGAGCATGCCGAAGAGTTGACGGACCTGGACCAGGCGATCGGGGACGGAGATCACGGCATCAATATGAAACGCGGTTTTGAAGCTATCCGGGAAATCAGGGACGAACTCGCGGAGATGGAGTTCGGGCCTGCGCTGAACAAGGCCGGGATGACACTGGTGATGAAGGTCGGCGGCGCCTCCGGCCCGCTCTACGGCAGCCTCTTCATGGCTATCGGCAAGGCAGGTGAGTCCGTCCCCTCGGATGTGGGCGACGTCGCGGCCCGGCTGGAGCAGGGCGTGGAATCGGTGATGAAACGCGGCAAGTCGACCGCCAGCGAGAAGACGATGCTCGATGTCCTTGTTCCGGTGCTCGAGACGCTCAAGAGCGGCGAGGCATCCGCAACCGCGGCGCGCGCTTCCGCCGAGGCGGGTTTGGCCGCGACAAAGGACATGAAGGCCACGAAGGGGAGGGCGTCCTTCCTGGGCGAGCGCTCCATAGGGCATCTCGATCCCGGAGCCAGGTCTTCCACCCTTCTGGTACATGCGGTCTGTGACGTCGTGGAAAGGACATAGGGACGAGATGAGCGACAGAGTTTCCATAGTCATCGTCTCCCACTCGCCCCGTGTCGCCGAGGGCGCCTCGGAAATGGTCCGGGAGATGGTAGGTGAAGAGGTGGCCGTTGCTTGGTGTGGCGGCAATCCCGACGGCGGCCTTGGGACCGACGTTGCCGCAATCCAGAGCGCGATCGACAGCGTCTTCAGCGACAAGGGCGTAGCCTTGCTCGTCGACCTCGGCGGCGCGGAAACGAACAGCGAAATGGCAATCGAGATGATGGCGCCGGAACTGCAGGACAAGGTGGTCATTTGCAACGCGCCAATCGTCGAGGGTGCCGTAATGGCGGCGACGGAGGCGGCTGGAGGCGGTTCGCTCTCAGAAGTGCGTGCGACCGCGGAGGAGCTTTCGGCGTGAGCGGCGCACTGCAAGGCGAAGCCGTCATCCAGGACCCCACCGGGTTGCATGCCCGGCCGGCGGTGAAGCTCACGAAGCTTGCCAAGGGCTTCGACGCTGCGGTGGAAGTCCGCGCGGGCGACGCAGGCTCCTGGGTGAACGCAAAATCGCCCAACGCCGTGATGAAGCTCAAGGCGCGGAGCGGTGAGACGCTGTTCTTTCGTGCGGAGGGCGAAGATGCGGAGGCCGCCGTCACGGCCTTGGTGGCCTTGGTAGACACGGATTTCGATGACTGAAACTGCCGCGGAACGCATTTACAAAGGCATTGCGGCTTCCGAGGGGGTCACCCTCGGGACGATACATCTTCTACGCAGCCGCAGTCTTGCGGCACGCACCGTAGGGTCCCGCGAGGAGGAGGCCGAGGCGTTCCGCAAGGCCCTGGGGCATGCGACCGAGGATCTGAACGATCTAATTGCCGGCGAAGACGACCTGGCGGCGGAGATCCTGGAGTTTCAAGTGGCGCTCCTGGAGGACGAGGACTTTCTCGCGCCCTGTGCCGCGGCGATCTCCTCCGGTGAGCCGGCGCACGTCGCCTGGACGGACATGCTGGACTCCGAGATTGCCGAGTACCGCGACGGCGACGATGAATATTTCAAAGCCCGGGCCGACGATTTGAACGATCTGAAATCCAGGGTTCTCGCGCATCTTGCCGATGGCGGCGGACAGGCATGCGAAGCCTTGCCTCAGGATGCAATTGTCGTCGCAGAAGAGATCACGCCCTCTCAGTTCCTCGAGATTGCCTGGCGCCCGGGCATGGGCGCGGCCCTGCGCGAGGGCAGCCGGACCAGTCACGTTGCGATTCTGGCGCGGGCCAGGGGCGTTCCGCTGGTCGTGGCCTTCGACGGAGATATCGACACGCTCGAGGAAGGGGGGCGGGCGGTGCTGGACGCGAACGGCGGCCGCCTTATTGCGGACCCCTCCGGCGCGACCTGGACCGCCGCGGAGGCCCGGGCCCGGGAAGATGCGAAGCGCGGCGCCCTCGAGGCGGAGTTCGCAGGGAAGCCCGCCGTTACGTCGAACGGCACGGCGATAGAGGTCATGATCAACGTCGACGACCCCGCCATCCTGGATGGGATCTCGCCCGGCTTTTGCGACGGTGTCGGACTGACGCGGACGGAGTTTCTCTTTCAGGGCAAGGAACTGCCCGGCGAGGAGGAGCAGCTTGCAGCCTACCGCCGTGTTCTCGCCTGGGCTGAAGGGCGCCCGGTGACGATCAGGACTCTCGATGCCGGCGGCGACAAGCCGGTGGTGGGCCTGACCGACGACAAGGAGAGAAATCCCTTTTTGGGACTGCGGGGTCTGCGACTCTCCCTGCGGCATCCCGAAGTGTTCCGGGTTCAGTTGCGTGCCCTGGCGCGCGCCGCCGCGGACGCGCCGTTGAAGGTGATGGTGCCGATGGTGACCCATCCTCGTGAGTTTCAGGCGGCGCGGGAGTCTCTGGAAAGCGTGCTCGAGGAACTCGAGGCGGCTGCGGTCCCCTTTGGCAGGCCGTCCCTCGGCATGATGGTCGAGGTGCCGGCCGCGGCGCTGGATGCGGCGCGCTTCGAGGCCGAGTTCTACTCCATCGGGTCGAACGATCTGATCCAGTATGCGACCGCTTCCGCGCGCGATCTTCCCTCCGTTGCCGGGATCGCCGACCCCCTCACCCCGGGCGTCCTGCGCTTGATCGAAATGGTTGTCTCCGCGGGGCAGGCGCGGGGCGTGGCGGTCAGCGTCTGCGGCGACATGGCCTCGGACAGCGCTTGCGTTCAAGAGCTGTTGCGCTGTGGCGTGAGGTCTCTTTCCGTTGCGCCCGCTACGGTCGGTGCCGTGAAGCGCAGCATCGCGGCCTTGGAGGTACAGGAATGAATGCGGCCGGATCAACGGCGCTGTCGAAGGAAGAGGCTGTCGCGGCCTACAAGGCGGTCCTGCGCGAGTTCATCGACCGCCGCCCTTCCGGAACGCGGCGCAAAATCGCGCTGGCCTTGGGCAAGCACAAGAGTTTCGTATCGCAGGTCACCAGTCCCGCCTATTCGGTGCCCCTTCCGGCGCAGCACGTCGCGGCGATCTTCGAGATTTGCCATTTCTCCCAGGAGGAGCGGCGCAGCTTCCTGGAAGCCTACAAGGCCGCCCATCCGCGACAAGGCGGCGCAATACCGGAAGAGCGGCCCCAGGGCGGGCCGCAGACACTGCAAATCCAGATACCGGCGTTCTCCGATCCGGAGCGTCAGAAAGAGGTCATCGCGGCAATCCGCAGCGTTGCGGCGCAGATCCTCGCGGTCGCGGCCGACAAGTCCACGGAGTAGAGCCTCCGGCGCAGCGGAGGCCATTGGGAGGAAAATGATGAAAAAACTCGTGAATGCCATCGATGACGTTCTGACGGAGAGTCTGCTGGGCTTTGGGGCGGCACATCCGGATATCGTCACTGTCAGTCTGGACCCGAAGTTCGTCGCTCGCTCCGGCGCTCCGGCCAAAGGCAAGGTCGCCTTGATATCGGGGGGCGGGTCGGGGCACGAGCCGCTTCATGCGGGATTCGTCGGAACGGGGATGCTCGATGCGGCTTGTCCCGGCGAAGTCTTTACTTCTCCGACACCGGATCAGATGGTTGCCGCGGCTGAAGCGGTGGATGGCGGCAAGGGTGTCCTTTTTATCGTCAAGAACTACTCCGGCGACGTGATGAATTTCGAGATGGCGGCGGAGATGATCGGCGACGACTGCGCAACGGTGCTGACGAACGATGACGTTGCCGTCGAAGACTCTCTCTACACCCAAGGACGGCGCGGCGTTGCGGGCACAATCCTGGTTGAGAAGATCGTCGGGGCGGCGGCGGAGCAGGGGGCGGACCTGGCGCGCTGCAAGGACCTGGGGGACCGCGTCAATGCCGCGACGGGTTCGATGGGCATCGCCTTGACCAGTTGCACCGTCCCGGCGGCGGGCAAGCCGACCTTCGACGTCGGCGGCGACGAGATGGAGATGGGAGTCGGCATTCACGGCGAACCGGGGCGCCGCCGGGTCAAGCTGATGGCTGCCGACGACATCGCAGAAGAAATGGTCGGGGCGATCTGCGAGTCGCTGACACCGAAGTCAGGCGACGGCATCATGCTCATGACCAACGGCATGGGCGGTACACCGCTGATGGAGTTGTACCTGATGCATCATGCCGCTCAAAAACAATGCGAGGACCGCGGATTAAGAATCGCCCGCGCCGTCGTTGGGAACTACTGCACGTCGTTGGACATGGCGGGCTGTTCCCTGACCCTGACGAAAGTCGACGACGAAATGCTGTCGCTGTGGGATGCGCCGGTTCACACGGCGGCGTTGCGCTGGGGACTCTGAATTGGCTTCCGTTCGGAACCGGCACAAAAAAAAGGCCCGTGAGTCCAAGCAACCCACGGGCCTCTTGCATTGCTGCCTTACTTCAGCAGCGTCTTGGACCAGTTGCCGTCGTCGCCAACGACATTCAGGCCGAACACACCGCCGACGTCACCGTTTTCGTCGAAGTCGACGTTACCGGAAGCGCCTTCGTAGTTGATGTCCTGGCCATCGGCGATCAACTTCTTGGCTTTTGCCCATTCGCCGGGACGGACGACTTCGCCCGGTCCGTTGGCAACTTCCCGCAATGCGGCGCCGATCTTGCTGCGATCAGCCGAACCGGCCTTCTCGATGGCCAGGGCCATCAGGAAGGTCGCGTCGTAACCGTGCGCGGCGTAAGGGGCGGCCGGGTCACCGCCGGTCGCCTTATAGGCCTCGGCGAAGGCCTGGAAGGACGCATCCTCGAAGTCGGACGACGCCTGCGTGATCCAGATGCGGTCGCGGAGGTTGTCGGCACCCAACTGTTCGATCACCGAGACGTCAAACATGCCGTCCGCGGCATAGAACTTATCGAACAGGCCGTTCTCCAGGCTGTTCTTGATGATCGTGATGCCGCTCGAGCCATAGTAGGCGAAGATGGCGATGGCTTCCGGGCCACCTTGCGCCAGAGTGGAAAGCTCCGACCGGTAGGACGCCTTGTTGGGTTCATGCGCCTGGTTCGCGGTGACTTCGCCGCCCATGGCCTTGAACTCGCGCTCGAAGACCTGCGCGATGCCGGCGTTGTAGTCGTCGTTCGAATAAGTCATCGCGACTTTCTTGATGCCGGCCTTGTTGACGATCTGGGCGATCGCCAGCCCCTGGTAGGCATCCGACGGGGCGACGCGGAACACCGTGTCGTTGTCCTCCAGTTCGGAAATCGATGGTGCTGTCGCCGAGTCCGACAGAACGACTACGCCCGCGGGGATGGTGACGGAAGACACCATGCCGTTCGTTGCGCCGGAACAGCTTGGGCCGACAATGGCGGCCACCTGCTCGACGTTGACCAACTTGTTGCCGGCGTCGACGGCGACCTTGGGATCGCAGGCGGAATCGCCAACGACCATTTTCAAGGTATCGCCACCCAACAGACCGCCGTTGGAATTGATGTTTTCAGCCGCGATCTCTCGGCCTTTGACGATGGCCGCGACAAGTTCGGCGATCGGGCCGGTCACGCCGCCGGCGGATCCGACCTTAATTTCGGCTGCGGAAACGGAACTCGCCATCAATGCGAGCGCCGATGCAGCCATCACGATCTTTGTAGGAAATTGCATGGTGTCGACTCCTCTGTTGTAACTATGCCGGTTCGTCCGGTTTAGAGTGCTCTCTACGTTTGAGCCCAGGGCTGCTCTTGTTCCAGTTCCTACTCGAACCAGTTTGAAACTAGGCCTCTTTCGGAATTGGATCTTTCTTCGTTGCCGTGGGCCTCTTCTCCGGCAGGATTCCTTGCGGAAACTTCTGCAGGAAAATCTGTAAGGCCAGTCCGATCAAAAAGATCCGGACATAGGCCGTTCGAATTGCCAGGTCTTCCGGCAGGCGGCTGGTCAGGATCTCCGTCGCTGACCAGACCGTCCACATGAGGAAGGCCCCGAGAATAGCGCCTTTATTGTTCGCGCTGCCGCCGACGATCAGCATCACCCAGACGAGGAAGGTGGCGAGCAGCGGATCCGTCGCGTTCGGATCGACGAATTTTAGATAATGACCCATGAGAGCGCCAGCCAGGGCCATGATCATGCAGCCGATGACGAAGCCTTCCATGCGGAAGCTCTCGACGTTCTTGCCGGCCGCCTTCACCGCCGTCTCGTTCTCGCGGATCGCCGTCATAACCCGGCCCCAGGGGGATTTCCGCGCCACCTCCAGAAGCAGATAGATGACGAAGACGATGGCCAGGACCAATCCGAGGAAAGCGATGTGGTTCCAGGGCTCCGGCAGACCTTCGAAGGGTTTGGGAATTTGGGAAACGCCACGCGGGCCGTTGGTTGCCCAGGTTTCGTTCTTGAGAATTAGGCGGAAGATTTCCGCGATTCCAATCGTCGCGATGGCCAGGTAGTCGCTTCTCAGCCTTAGGCAGACCTTTCCGACGGCGTAGGCAATTATGCCGGACAGGATCATCGCCGCTACGAACCCCACCGCATACGGCATCTCGTAGCCGCCGATGTGGCGCGTAGTCGGGGCGGTCGTCAGGATTGCGGAAGTATAGGCGCCGATGCCGAAGAACCCGGCGATCCCCGCGTTGAACAGGCCGGTGAAGCCCCACTGCACGTTGAGGCCCAGGGTCAGCACGGCATAGATGCCGCCCATTGTCAGCAGGGAGATGATGTACAGTCCGTATCCGTAATACGCGTCCATCGCGTCAGACCTTGCCCCTGAATAGCCCTGTGGGACGCCACAGCAGCATGCCGACCATGATAGCGAAGGCGACGCCCGCCTTGTAACCCGGATTCAGCAGCGGATCGGTGCCGATCCAATGGTAGGATGAAAGCTCTTCCGCGAGCCCGATGATCAATCCGCCGACCAGGGCGCCATAGGGGCGGCCCACACCGCCCAGGATCGCGGCCGCGAACATAGGCAGCAAAAGCTTGAAGCCCATCTGGGTCTCGACGTGGGTGTCGACGGCGAGGAAGACACCGGCGGCGCAAGCCAGGGCCGCCCCGACAATCCAGGTCGTCATGACGACCTTTTCCGTATCGATGCCGGTTAGGCGCGCCAGTTCCGGCGAATCGGCCATCGCCCGCATGGCCTTGCCGATCTTGGTGTAGGTCAGCAGGAAGTGGATCACGAACATCAGCAGCAGGGCGCCGAGGATGATCATGATGTGCTTGGGCGCGATGCGCAGGAAATCCCCGATGATGTAGGGCATCTGAATGCCCGGCAGCACGGTCTTGAGTTGGACGCCCCAGAAAAACTGGATGACCGAGCGGATCATCAGCATCAGCCCGAAGGAGGCCATGACCAGGATGATCACGTGGGCATGACGCAGCGGCTTGTAAAACACCCGGTCGATTCCCAGCGCCGTTACGACGGTCAGGACCATGGCGATGGGCATGACCACGAGGGGGTGCAGCCCGGTCACCTGCACCAGGCTCCAGGCGAAATAGACGCCCAACGTCATGGTCTCGCCATGGGAGAAGTTGGCAAAGCGCAGAATGCCGAAGGTGAGGGTGATGCCGATGGCGCCAAGGGCATAGATGCTGCCGAGGACGAGCCCCGGGATCATATAGAAATTGATGAACTCAGCCACCGGCGGCGCCTCCGGACGTGGCGTTCGTCTTGCCGCCGCCGAGGAACATCTCCGCGACTTCCGGATCCTCCAGCAGATCGCGGCCCGAGCCTTCGAACTTGTTCTGTCCGTCCACCAGGACGTAGCCGCGGTTCGCGATCCTCAGGGCCTGTTTGGCATTCTGCTCCACCATCAAGATGGGCGTTCCGGCGTTGTTGATCGTTTTCACGGTTTGGAAGATTTCACCGCGGAACTTCGGCGAAAGGCCGGCCGTCGGCTCGTCAAGCAGCAGGATTTTCGGCTCGAGCATCAGAGCCTTCCCCATCGCCACCATTTGCCGCTGACCGCCGGACAGTGTCCCGGCTGTCTGTTTGCGCTTTTCCAAAAGTGGTGGAAAAAGTTCGTATATCTCTTTGAGACGTTGGGAAAAATCATCCTCGCGTACGAAGGCCCCCATCTCCAGATTCTCTTCCACGGTCAGGCTGGGAAAGATGTTGGACGTCTGGGGCACGTAGCAGACGCCCTGACGCACGACCTTCTCCGGCGGTGTGTTGGTGATCTCCTGCCCGTCCAATTGCACCTGTCCGCCGGTCAGCTTCAGCAGCCCGAAGACCGCTTTCATCGCCGTGGATTTGCCGGCGCCGTTCGGTCCGATGATGACGACAATCTCGCCGGGATCGACCTGGATCGAGACGCCATGAAGAATCTCGGTGTCGCCGTAGCCCCCAACCACGGATTTGAGCTCGAGGACTGCCATCACTCGTCCTCACCGCCGCCGAGGTAGGCGTCGAGCACCTCTGGATTCGTTCTGACCTGGTCCATGCTGCCCTGTGTCAGGACAGTGCCCTCGGCCAGAACGATCACCGGATCGCATAGGCTGGCTATCAGATCCATGTCGTGCTCGATGACACAGAAGGTATAGTCGCGCTCCTCCCGGAGCTGCGCGATCATTTCCCGGATCTTCAGCAGGAGGGTCGGGTTGACGCCGGCTCCCGGTTCGTCCAGCAGGACCAGCTTGGCGTCGGTCATCATGGTGCGGCCGAGTTCCAGGAGCTTCTTTTGACCGCCCGAGAGATTGCCGGCGGGTTCGTCGCGCAAGTGCTGTATGGACAGGAACTCGAGCGCCGCTTCCGCCGCCTCGCGGACTTCCCGCTCCCGCTTCCGAACGGATGCCGCGTTCAGCCAGTTCTTGAAGATTCGCTCGCCGGGTTGTGCCGGCGGCACCACCATCAGGTTCTCCAGAACCGTCATCTTCGCGAACTCATGCGGGATCTGGAAGGTCCGCACGATGCCGCGATGGAACATCTCATGGGTCGGCAGGCCGGCGATATTCTCGCCTTCGAAAACGATCTGGCCGGAGGTCGGCTTGAGCTCCCCGGCGATCATATTGAAGGTCGTCGTCTTGCCGGCCCCGTTGGGACCGATCAAGCCGGTGATCGTGCCTTTTTGGATTTCGAAGCTGCAGTTTTGGACAGCTTGCAGCCCGCCAAACCGCATATTCAGATCTTTGACCGTCAGCACGCCAGAGCCGCCTTGGTCCCGGCACTTCCGGCGCGTGCACCGCCCCTGTCCTGTCTCATAGCCAGCTTTTGCTGTTGTCGTTGTGCCGGCCCTCAGGAGCCTGCGTGCCTATAGAAAGCAAGTTTTCCGGCAAAAGCCACCAAAAAAACACCTCCCAGGTCTGTATAATGGAGGCTCATTGCTATGGTAAACGCAACTAATGGCATGACCCGGGCATTGCGCCCCGGCCACAGAATTCTCGAACATTTCAAGAAACCCAGGCTCTGGGGAATTTTTATTTCAAACAATGGTTTGTGACGAAATTTTCATGCCTTTTATTGGCTAGATGCCTGGAGCGACCGAGCGTTGTCTTTCCGAACATCGCGGCGGCGGTGGGCGACGATTTCGCTGAGGATGGAGAGCGCGATCTCGGCGGGTTCGACGGCATGGATGTGAAGGCCGGCGGGCGCGGAAAGGGAATCGATGCGCTCTTTCGAGACGCCCTGCTCTAGTAGTTTGTGGGCCATGCTCTCTGTCTTGCGACGGCTGCCCACGAAGGCGACGTAACCCGCCGCACTTCTCAGCGCGGCGTTCAGGGCTTCGCGATCCCGTTTGCCTTGGGTTGCGACGACGATGTAGTCGCTAGGCTGAAGCTGTAGATCTTCCAGATCGAAACCCTCGACGCGCTGGTCGGTTTCTCCGAACTTGGAGAGGTCGTCGTCCAGGGCCGCGGCGAAGACCCGGTAGCCCAGGCGCTGGGCGAGGTCCGCGAGGGGAATAGCGACGGGTGAGGCGCCACAAATGACCAGACGGGGGGCCTGGCGCATCGGCTCGATGAAGATGTCCGCGGTGCCGCCACTGGGGCAGCCGCTCTTGTGCAGCTCCACGCCGTCCACGTCGACCTGCTCGACGACTTCGTCGGTCGGCTTGACCCGGATAAGGCGCGGCCCGGCCCCCTCGAGCGCCTCCCTGGCGGCCCGCCGGACCGCGCCTTGTACACAACCTCCTCCGAGGAATCCCTTGATCGTGCCGTCCCCGAGAACGACGGCTTTCGCACCGGCCTTGGCGGAAGTGGCGTTTTCGGTGCGGACGACCGTCGCGACGCAGAACGCCTCCCCCTGTTGCAGGAGGCGGTTGATCAGCGTGAAAACGTCTTCTTCCGGCGGTGTCATGGACGTGCTCCCGGAGTCATAGCCGCGCGAACTCGCCTTCAAGGGCGGCGAGTCCGTCCAGGGTGTTCGCGGCGGCGAAGCAGTCGATCAAGGGCAGAGCGGCCGCCATGCCGCGCGCCACGGGGGCGTAATCGCGCCAGCCGAGCAACGGATTCAACCAGATGATGCGCCTGGCGCGGCGTTTCAGGCGTTTCAGTTCGCGCAGCAGCACCTCCGGCGGATCGGTGTCGTACCCATCGCTCATGAAAATGACGACGCTGCGGGAATCGATCGCAGTCTTGGCATAGTGATCGTTGAAGGTTTTGAGGCAGCCCGCAATCTTGGTGCCGCCGCCGAAACCCTCCGCCATGAGTGAGAGGTGGCGCATGGCGCGCAAGGAGTCGGACTCGCGCAGTGCGTCGGTTATGCGGATCAGCCGGGTGTGGAACAGATAGGCGTCGCTCCGCGCCCAGCGGTTGGTCAGGGCACGCAGGAAAATCAGGAACACCCGGCTGTAGACCGACATGGAGCCGGAGACGTCGACAAAGGCGACGATGTTGACCGGCCGGTCGGGGCGCCGGCGGCGCACGAGGTCGATGGGGTCCCCGCCACGTCCCAGGCTGCGGCGGATCGTGCGCCGCAGGTCGACCCGGCGGCCACGCCGTGCGGCACGATACCGCCGCGTCAGGCGATAGCGCATGGCACTGGCCAGGCGGACAGCAATGTCTTCCGCTTCGCGCAGGTCGGCCGTTGCAAGGTGGCGAAGGTCCGTGCGCCGCAAGCTGCTTTGCCGACTGGCCAGCAAACGTGTCGCCGCATCTTCCTCCGCATCTTCAAGCTCCTCTGCCGCGCTATCGCCTTCGGGGGCGCCGGCTTCATGACGTTGCGGCTGCAGTCCCTGGGGTGCCGGCAGCCGGCGGTCCCAGACCTCCGGTCGGCGCGGCGCCCGTTCCGAAGCTTCCCATGCCGGCGGCGCAGTGAGCCGCACGCCGCGGCCGAGCCAATAGCTGTCGAACAGTTCGTCGAAAAGGGACCATTGCTCCCGATTGCCCGCCAGAATGCTCTGCAATCCAAGCTGTGCCCCCTGGCGGTCGAGGGCCTTGTGGCTTTCCAGAAACGTCAAGGCGTCGCAAGCCTCGCCGGGACCGACGGTGAAGCTGTTAAGCCGCAGGTGAGCGATGAAGCCGGACATGCGGGCGCTGGGCAGCAGCGGTTCCTGGTCCGGTGTGCGGGCCATCTTATGCGACCTTGCCCAACAAGCGGCCCGACACCTCCGGCGTCACGGCCTTAAGGTCCTGCTCGGTCTTCAGCAGGCAGATCAGGCTGGCTTGAACGCGCCCGGGGTCCGCCGATAACGCAGCGACCTTCATGCCGATCAGCGCAGCGGCCCAGTCCAGCGTTTCGGCGATGCCGGGGACCTTCTCCAACTCCTCTTTGCGCAAGGCTTGGACGAAGCGGACGATTTGGCTGGCCAAAGCGGCGTCCACCTGCGGCAGGCGGGCCCGCACGATGGCGGTCTCCTTGTCCTCGTCCGGAAAATCGACGTAGCTGTAAAGACAACGGCGGCGCAGAGCGTCGGACAGCTCGCGGGTTCCGTTCGAGGTCAGGATCACGTAAGGAACGGACGTCGCTGTGATGGTCCCCAGTTCCGGCACCGACACCTGATAGTCCGACAGAAGCTCGAGCAGAAAGGCTTCGAATTCCTCGTCGGCGCGATCGATCTCGTCGATGAGCAGGACCGGTGGTTGATCCTGAGAGATTGCCTCCAAGAGCGGTCGCCGCAGCAGATACCTGTCGGAGAAGATCTGTTTCTCGACATCGTCCGCCGAAAGGGAATCGTGCTCGTGCGCCTTGATGGCCAGAAGCTGGCGCTGATAGTTCCACTCATAGAGCGTCGTCGCCGCATCGAGCCCTTCATAGCATTGAAGACGAATGAGGCGCGTGCCCAGCAGGTCGGCCAGGGTCTTGGCCACTTCGGTCTTGCCGACCCCGGCTTCGCCTTCCAGCAACAGGGGCCGGCGCATCTCCGTCGCCAGGGTGAGCGCCATGGCAAGGCTGTCTTCGGCGATATAGCCCTGCTTGGCGAGCTTTCCTTGAAGGTCTTTGTAATCCATGGCGCCCGTGTTCCGTGGCGTGGGGGAACCGGCGGCCCAGGGGAGTGCCGCCGGTCCTGTCCTGCCTATCCCGCAACACCAAGGTGCTCGGCCGTTTTCCAGACGCGCCAGTGATCGTGCGGCATTTGCGTGTGGGTCAGGCCGAGGTGCGCGAAGGCGTCGTTGACGGCGTTCGAAAACGCGGAGACGCCGCCGACGTTCGGAGACTCTCCGACGCCCTTCGCCCCGATCGGATGATGTGGGGAAGGTGTCACCGTGAAATCCGTTTCCCAATTCGGCGTTTCGACGGCCGTGGGCAGGAAGAAGTCCATCAGGGTGGCACCCGCCACGTTGCCTGTTTCGTCGTAGGTGATTTCCTGTCCCATGGCGATGGCCAGGGCCTCGGTCAAACCGCCATGGACCTGGCCTTCGATGATCATGGGATTGATGCGGGTGCCGCAGTCATCCAGCGCGTAGAAGCGGCGCACGTCGGTGACGCCGGTGTCCGCGTCCACGTCGACAACGCAGACATAGGCGCCGAAGGGATAGGTCATGTTCGGCGGATCGTAGTAGCTGACCGCTTCGAGGCCGGGTTCCATGCCGGGCGGCACGGAGTTGTAGGCGGCGAAGGCCAGTTCGGCCATCGTCTTATGACGCTCCGGCGCGCCCTTGACCTGGAAGCGGTCGACATCCCATTCCAGGTCGTCCTCGTGCACCTCCAGCAGGTAGGCCGCGATCATCTGTGCCTTGGCGCGGATCTTCCGTCCCGCCATGGCGGTCGCCGCCCCGGCCACCGGTGTCGAGCGCGAGCCGTAGGTGCCCAGGCCGTAGGGCGCGGTATCCGTGTCGCCTTCCTCCACGGTGATGCTCTCCGCCGGAATACCGATCTCGGATGCCAGGATCTGGGCGAAAGTGGTGGCGTGTCCCTGGCCCTGACTGATCGTGCCGAGCCGCGCAATCGCGCTGCCGGTCGGGTGGACGCGGATCTCGCAGGAATCGAACATGCCCAGTCCCAGGATGTCGCAATTCTTGATCGGTCCGGCCCCGACGATCTCAGTGAAAAAGGCAAGGCCGATCCCCATCAGGCTCCGAGTCTCGCCGCGGCCGAAGGCTTCCCGGTTGGCCGCCTGTTCGGCGCGCAGCGCCTTGTACTCAACCGTCTCCATCGCCTTTTCCATGGCGGTGTGATAGTCGCCGCTGTCGTATTCCCAGCCGAGTGCCGATTTGTAGGGGAACTGCTCCTTCTTGATGAAGTTCTTCATCCGCAGTTCCGCGGGGTCCATGCCGAGCTTGTTCGCCAGAACATCCATCATGCGCTCGATAAAGTAGGACGCCTCGGTGACGCGGAAGGAGCAGCGGTAGGCCACACCCCCCGGCGCCTTGTTTGTGTAGACGCCGTCCACCGTCAGATGCGCGACCGGAATGTCGTACGAGCCCGTGCAGATGTTGAAGAAGCCCGCCGGGAACTTCGTCGGATCCGCGCAGGCATCGAATGCGCCGTGGTCTGCCAGGACATGGCAGTCGAGCGCGGTGATGATGCCGTCCTTCGTCGCCGCGATCTCGCCGGTCATGTGGTAATCCCGGGCGAAGGCGGTCGACGAGAGGTTCTCCATACGGTCCTCGACCCACTTGACCGGCACGCCGGTCACGATCGAGGCGACAATCGCGCAGATGTAGCCGGGGTAGACGCCGACCTTGTTGCCGAAGCCGCCGCCGATATCGGGCGAGATGATGCGGATCTTGTGCTCCGGAATGTTCGAGATCAGCGAGGCGACGGTCCGCACGGCGTGCGGTGCCTGGAAGGTGCCCCACACCGTGAGCTGCCCGTTGACCTTGTCCATGGAGGCGAGGCAGCCGCAGGTCTCGAGAGGGCAGGGGTGGACGCGCTGATAGGTGATCAGCTCCTTGACCACGACCTCGGACTCGCCGATGGCCTGCGCCGTCGCGTCCGCGTCGCCCACTTCCCAGGTGAAGATGTGGTTGTGATGCTTTCTCGGCCCGTGGGCGCCTTCCATCTTGTCCTTGATGTCTTCGCGCAGCAGGGGGGCGTCCTCCTCCACGGCTTTGAAGGCGTCGACCAGAACGGGAAGCTCCTCGTATTCGACTTCAACCAGATCCACGGCGTCCGCGGCGATGTAACGGTTCTCCGCGATAACGAACGCCACCTCCTGGTTCTGGAACAGCACCTTCTCATCAGCCAGAACGGCTTGGACGTCGCCGGCGAGGGTCGGCATGTAATGAAGGCTGAGGGGCTTCAGGTCCTCGGCCGTCAGGACGGCGACGACACCCGGCAGCGCGAGGGCCGCGTCCTTGTTGATCGAGGTGATGCGGGCATGGCCGTAGGGGGAGCGCACGAAATCGCCGAACAGCATGCCCGGCAGTTTCATGTCGTCAACGTAGTTGCCCTTGCCCTGGGTGAAACGCGCGTCCTCGACGCGCTTGCGCGCGCAACCCAATCCCTGGAGCTTTTCAGCGCGCTCCGTCGCGGTGGCAGCTTCGGCGCTCATTCCGCGGCCTCCTTCGTTGCTTGCATTTCGTCCGCTGCGGCGCGGATCGCTTTGACGATGTTCTGGTACCCGGTACAGCGGCAGAGATTGCCGGAGATCCCCATGCGGATCTCTTCGTCCGTCGGGTCCGGGTTTTCCTGCAGCAGCCGGTGGGCGCGGGTGATCATGCCGGGCGTGCAAAAGCCGCACTGCAGACCATGGTGCTCGCGGAAGGCCTCCTGCAGCGGGTGGAGGGATCCGTCGGCGCCCGCCATGCCTTCGATGGTCGTGATCTCGGCGCCGTTCGCCTGAGCGGCGAAGACGGTGCAGGATTTCACCGATTTGCCGTTCATGTCGACAGTGCAGGCGCCGCAATGGCTGGTCTCGCAGCCGATGTGGGCTCCCGTAAGGTTCAGCTCTTCGCGCAGGACGTGAATGAGGAGCATCCGGGGCTCCGCGAGGACATCCACCTCACGTCCGTTCACGGTCAGCTTGATGTGCGTCTTGGACACGATTGAATTTCCTTCCCTTTGTCAGGCCGCGCGGCTCGCGGCGCGCGCGAGGGCCCGTTTCACCATCACTTCGGCGATCTTCGTGCGGAACTCGGCAGGGCCGCGTCCGTCGCTGGCGGGTTCCGTGATTCCCGCGGCCAGACTCGCGGCCTTGGCGATCGCCGCTTCGTCGACCGTGCCGCCGATCAGGGAATTGGACGCCTCCTCGGCGAAGAGCGCCGTGCTCGCGACGTTGGTCAGAGCGATTGCCGCGCTGCCGCAGGTTCCGCCGGACATCGTGAGGACAACCGCCGCGGCGGCCGTCGCATAGTCGCCGACTTTGCGCTTCTGTTTCTCATAGGCGTAACCGTGACCCGCCGGCGGGGTCGGAATGCGCACCGCCGTCAACATCTCGTCTTCCGCCAGGGCGGTGAAGTAGGCCGCTTCGTAGTAGTCCCGCGCCGCGATCTCACGCGCGCCATTCGGGCCTTGGACAGCGAAGCGCGCATTGAGGGCTTTCATGACCGCCGGCAGGTCATTACCGGGATCGCCGTTTGCCACGTTGCCGCCAATGGTGCCGCAGTAGCGCACCTGGGGGTCGGCGATCAGCAAGGCCGTCTCGCGCAGGATCGGAAGTTTGTCGCTGAGGATACTGGAATCTAACAATTCCTTTTGCGTCGTCATGGCGCCTATGACGAGGTCGCCGCCCTCTTCGGAGATGCCCGACAACTCGCTGATCGCCTGCAGGTCGATAAGGTGTTCCGGCACCGCCATGCGGAGCTTCATCATCGGGATGAGGCTATGCCCTCCCGCCAGAAGCCGCGATTCGTCGCCGTATTGGGTCAACAGGGAAATCGCCTCATCGACCTTGGTCGGCCGATGATATTCAAACTGTCCGGGTATCACCGTTCCCTCCCGTTTTTTGTACAGTTGCGAAGCCTCTTTCGAGACTCCGCTCATGGCGGGCTTTAGGCCCTTACTTTAGTTTTAGTCATGAAACACCTTCAGGCAGGCCGCGGGCTATCGAAACCGCACCAACTGACGCTCCGCTGCACCAACGGTCGTCTGACTGCACGAATGGTACCTATGCCGTGCCGCGACTCGCGGGCCCGGCCCGGGGTATTTAGGGGAGGCCGAGGGCCGCGCGCAGCTTCGGAATGTTGCGGCGGCTGACCGGAATTCTGCTGTCGCTGCCGCCGCTGAGACTCACGACCCCATGCGCCTTCTGGCGCTCGAAAGTCCGGGCATATTCGAGATTGATGATATGGCTTCGGTGCACGCGCATGAAACGAGAGGAGTCCAGCCGGCCTTCGAGCTCCGACAGCGAAAAGGAGCAGAAGTAAATGTTGCGGCCGTCCGAAACCCGGGAGTGGTGGGCTTCCGCCTGTATGCTCTGGACTTCGTGCTGATCCAGAAAGACGACCTTCTTGTTCCGCTCGACGGGGATCTTCATGTAGCGGTCGAATGCGGCAACGGCGGCCTCCGGATCGGCGGCCTCCGGATCGGCGGGCGCCTCTAGGTCCGCCGCCGCGGCTTCTTCCGAGTGTTCCCTGGTACCGCTCTCGGACTGCAGCTCTTGCGGATCGCCGGGCAGGGCGATCAACAGCGTCATCCCGAATATCAGGAACGTGGCCACCGCGACCACGATGGCGAGCAGGTGCGGCCCCAGGACGGGCGCGCTGAAGGTGATCAAGGTCTCCACCGGCAGGAATGTCGCCGCGGCCATTGCCGTGTAGTGCATCCCCGAGATCGCGAGTCCCATCACGACTGCCGCGGCAGCCAGGGCATACTTGCGGCCTTTGAGGTTGAAACCGAGCCAGAGCGCCAGCACGGAGGCGCCAATACCGACGAGAACCGACGTGGCAACCAAACCGACGGAGTAGGAGATGACGCAGTTGGCGCGCACCGCCGCCATGCCGACGTAGTGCATTGTCGAGATGCCCAAACCCATGAAGGTTCCGGCCGCAACGAGCTTCTTTGTCGTGACTTCGCCGAAGCTGGCGATGTGCAGGCCGACGCCGGTCACCAGGATGGCAAGAAGGACAGACACCAGGGTCAGGAGGACGTCATAGTCGATGGTCACCGGCAGCTCGAGAGCCAGCATGCCCACGAAATGCATGGACCAGATGCCCGACCCGATGGCCACCGAGGCGGCGGACAGCAGCGCCTTTCGGGCCGCGCCGCGTTTGGCTTGCAGGCGCCGCGCCAAGCGGAGCCCGGTGTAGGAGCCGACAACGGCGATCAGCACTGAAAGTGTGATCAGATATGGATCATAGGTGACGATCATATTGCTTTGTAACGTCGCCCTGCCGCAGCACGGGGCCAGTTTACAGCAATTTACAGCCGGGCAACACCAGACGCAGGCGCTTCAGAATTTCGGTCGGTCGAATCAGCGGTTCGCAATCTGTACCAACGTGTTAGCCGGCAAGGCTACCATTTCACGAAAAGACCAACGTCGCCGATCTTTCCTCCGGGATAATTCAGAATGCGGGCTTCCAACTTGTACCCCAGCGGCTTTGCGTTCGTTTCCCAGATCTCAAAAAGCTTCCGTGCTCGGCCTGTCAAACTATCGGGCCACTCCGGATCATCGTTGTTGATGCGGCGGCCGCCGTCGGAACAGAATTCTGCGGGAAACTGAATCACCAAGCATTCGGACTCGCCGCGTTCCGCCATCCGGAAGACCATTTGCCGAATACGATTTCTATCGTTCTCGGTGACATCCGTTTTCAAGAAGTAATTTTTGAATTCCTCTTTCTCGGTCGCGCGCGCCTTGGCCTTTGCCATGGCCTCCATGGCTTTGCGGGACTCGATCTCCGCCATGTGCTTGCGCAGATCCTGCGCCGACATGGCGCCGCCGGTGTCGCGTGACGCGCCGCCCGGCTGTGAAGGTTCGGCCATCTGTGCCTCCGTCCTGATGCCTTCCCGAGATTAGTCTATATATTGTGACATATTCCGTTGTATGGGAATGACACTGTCGAACAAAAATCGAGCGCTCCGAAAAACCTTCGGAATCGTGCGAGCGGACAGTCGACAGAATGACAGGGGCAGGGCAGGGGCAGGGAATGAACGGAGACGCGCCGCGTAAGGTGAAAAGCCTCGGTCTTTGGGCCTGCACGGCCCTGGTCATCGGAAACATGGTGGGTTCCGGCATCTTTCTGCTCCCGACGGCTCTCGCGCAGTATGGCAGCCTCTCGGTCATCGGTTGGGGCATCACGGCGTTGGGCTCATTGTGTCTGGCTTTGGTGTTTGCGCGCCTGGCCCGTCTGGTTCCGAAGGCCGGGGGACCCTACGCCTATACCCGAGCGGGCTTCGGGGATTTCGCCGGATTTCTGATCGCCTGGGGTTATTGGATTGCCATCTGGGCCGGAAACGCGGCGGTTGCCGTTGCACTGGTCAGCTATCTCACCGTTTTCTTTCCCGCCCTCGCGCAGAACACCTGGACGGCGGGGCTCATCGCAATCGCCGTCGTTTGGCTCCTGACCTTCGTGAACTGCCGTGGCGTGAAGGAAGCGGGGGTCGTCCAGGTCGTCACAACGGTTCTGAAAATGGTGCCTCTGGTGGCCATCGCGGTCCTCGGGCTGTTGTGGATCAACCCGGATCATTTCACGCCGCTGAACCCCAGCGGCCAGCCGGCCTTCTCCGCTCTCTCGGCTGTGGCCGCGCTGACGTTATGGTCTTTTCTCGGACTCGAATCCGCAACCGTGCCGGCCGGTGACGTGGACAACCCGCGAAAGACAATACCGCGCGCGACCGTGTCCGGGACCCTCATTGCGGGGACCGTCTATATCCTCGGCATGACGGCGGTTCTGGGAGTGGTCCCAAGAGAGGATCTGGCGCAGTCTTCGGCGCCCTTCGCAGATGCGGCCGAACTGATGCTCGGATCCTGGGCCTACTACGCTGTCGGACTGGGGGCGATCGTCTCCTGTTTCGGCACCATCAACGGATTCACGCTGCTTCAGGGCCAGGTGCCCATGGCCGCGGCGCAGGACAAGCTCTTTCCACGCGGCTTCGGGAGAATCTCGAAAGCTGGGACACCCGCCATCGGGATCGTGATTTCCAGTTCTCTCATTACCGTTCTGCTGCTGCTGAACTATTCCGGTTCCGGAAATCTCGTTGAGATTTTCGAGTTCATCATCCTTCTGGCGACGCTGACCACCCTGGTTCCCTATGCCTTTTGCGCCGTCGCCGAATTCCTTATCTATTTCTCCGATCCCGAGTCTTTCAGCGGCGAGCGCATGATGGGGGCCGGCACGATTGGCGTGTTGGCGTTTGTCTATTCGGTCTGGACGATTTTCGGCTCCGGCGCTCAGACCGTGTTCTATGGATTCCTGCTCTTGCTCATGGGATTGCCGGTCTACGTCTGGATGAAGAGAGAGCAGCGCGCGGCGCTTACGAAAAACCCCTAGTCAGGCACCGGACCCCCGGTGCAGATCAGCTACTTCTGCTTGTCTGCGGGCTCCCGCGGACCAACTTCTATCAAGTAGCATCGTGCACGCCCCGACCGCATTTGTGTAATACAAGTGTCATACGAAAAATGGCTGGAAGCCGCCTGTCTGGAATGCTTAACATGGGGAAACGCGATCCGGGGCGTCGAGACATAAATCAAAGACAGAAACGGCTTCCTTGGATGATGCATCGGGTCGTCAAGGCTTGGGCGGGATTAACAGGGGGAAGCAATAGGGATGGCGAGGTTCAAGTTTCCGACGGCCTATACGATTCTGTTTGGGCTCATTATCGCGGTCGCAATCGCGACTTGGTTTGTAACGGCCGGTGAATACGACCGGGCGATGAATGAAGAACTGGGCCGGGAGGTTCCGGTTCCTGGCACCTACAAGGAAGTCGAACCGAATCCGCAAGGTTTCGTAGATGTCGTCCTGGCGCCCATCGCCGGCTTCTATAACCCGGACACTTATGAAGCGACAGCGATCGATGTCGCTCTCTTTGTCATCATTATCGGGGGGTTCCTCGGCGTCGTGACCAAGACGGGTGCGATCGACGCGGGGATCGGCCGCGCGATGGTCGCCCTTAAGGGCCGAGAGAAGTGGATGATCCCCTTCTTGATGGCGCTATTCGCCGCCGGCGGCACGATCTACGGCATGGCCGAGGAATCCTTGGCGTTCTATGCGTTGATCATCCCGGTGATGATCGTCGCAGGTTACGATTCGGTGACCGGTGTGGCGATCATCATGATTGGGGCCGGGATGGGAACGCTCGGGTCGACCATCAACCCCTTCGCAACCGTCATCGCCGCGAACGCAGCAGGTGTTCCTTTTACGGATGGGATCCTGCTGCGCCTGGCCATTCTCGTTCTCGGCTGGCTTATCTGCGTTGCATTCGTCATGCGCTATGCGGAGCGCGTGCGCCAGGATCCCTCCAAATCCATCGTCGCGGACCGCAAGGAATCGAACGAGGAGCACTTCCTCTCCGGCCGGGAAGAAAGCGACGGACTCGAGCTGACGGCACAGCGCCAGATCATTCTCGTGGTCTTCGGCCTGAGTTTTGCCGTGATGATCTGGGGCGTTTCCGTCGGCGGCTGGTGGATGGCGGAAATGTCGGGCCTGTTCATCGTCGCGTCCATCGTGGTCGGGCTCATCGGGCGCATGGGTGAGGAAGAGTTCACCTCGACCTTTGTTGACGGGGCGCGGGACCTCTTGGGGGTGGCGCTAGTCATCGGCATCGCGCGCGGCATCGTCATTGTGATGGATGCCGGCAAGATCACCGACACGATACTCTTCGCGGCGGAAGGCGCGGTCTCCGGCCTGTCCGAGGTCGCCTTCATCAACGCCATGTATTGGATCCAAGCGGCGCTGTCCTTCTTCGTGCCCTCGTCCTCCGGCCTCGCCGTCCTGACAATGCCGATTATGGCACCGCTCGCTGACTTCTCGGGCGTGGGACGCGACCTTGTGGTGACGGCCTATCAATCCGCCAGCGGACTGGTCAACCTGATCAACCCGACCTTTGCCGTGGTGATGGGCGGCTTGGCGCTGGGCCGCGTTCCCTACGAGCGCTGGCTGAAATTCATGTGGCCTCTGCTGCTTGCTCTGACGGTTCTGATCATGGGACTGCTGAGTATCGGGACACTGCTTGAGTAACGAGAGGTGTGAGACGGTTTTCGGGCTAACAGGCAAGTTGGGAGCAAGACGATGAGCAACTACGGCGTTCATTCCGAAGTCGGGAAGCTTCGCAAAGTTATCGTGCATCGGCCGGGGCTCGCGCTCAGCCGGCTCACGCCGTCGAACTGTGAAGAGTTGCTGTTCGACGATGTCATTTGGGTGAAACAAGGCCGCGTGGAGCATCACGCCTTCGTCGATGCGATGCGCTACCGCGACGTCGAGGTCTTTTACGTCAGAAAACTCCTCGAAGAGACTATGCGCGACATGGAAGGCCGCAAGTGGCTCGTCGACCGCAAGGTGCGTCCTGAAGTCGTAGGTGCGGGACTGGCGGAGGATTTGCATGCTGCATTCATGGAAATGGATGCCGAACGGCTTTCAAATCACTTGATCGGCGGCATGAACCTTGCGGAACTTCCGATCGATGTGCGCGGTCCGCTCGGCATGGTGATGGATCCTCACGAGTTCATTCTTTCACCCCTGCCGAATCAGCTCTTCACCCGAGATCCTTCGGCTTGGGTCTATGGCGGGGTGACCTTACATCCGATGTTCTGGCCGGCGCGGCGTCAGGAGACGCTCAACATGGCTGCGATCTACAAGTTCCATCCAATGTTCAAGGATGACGACTTCCAGTTCTGGTGGGGCGACGATGTCGACCATAACTACGGCCTGGCATCGGTCGAGGGCGGTGACGTCATGCCCATCGGCAACAAAACGATGCTGATCGGAATGAGCGAGCGGACCAGCCGCCAAGGCGTAAGCCTGATGGCCAAGAGCATGTTCGAAAAAGGAGCGATTGAACGGATGATCGTGGTTTCCATGCCGCGCGAACGCTCTTACATGCATCTCGATACCGTTTTCACCTTTTGCGATCGGGATCTCGTCAACATGTTCCCGGACGTCATTCATCAAACGAAGATCTTCACCGTTCGCCCAGGCGATGCCGAAGGAGCGCTGGACGTCAGGGCGGAAGAAGGAAACCTGTTGACTGTGGTTGCCGAAGCTCTCGGTCTCAAGGAACTCCGTGTCGTGACCACGGGCGGTGACGCCTATGCCAAGGATCGCGAACAGTGGGACGACGGCAACAACGTCGTGGCGCTGGAGCCCGGCGTGGTCGTGGCCTATGAGCGCAACACCTACACCAACACACTCCTGCGCAAAGCAGGCGTTGAAGTCATCACGATCCAAGGGAACGAATTGGGCCGCGGTCGCGGCGGCGGGCATTGCATGACCTGCCCGATCCTACGGGATCCCGTGGATCTGTGAGTCCATCGCCGCCTCCGGGCGGCCGTGCGCGAGAAGACGATCCCGTGCCCCAGTCCGGGCAACGCGGGAGATGCATAAGGGAGAACAAGGACCATGGCATTCAATCTAAAAGGACGAAGCTTCCTCAAGGTTCTCGATTTCGATCAGCGTGAGCTGCGCTATCTGTTGGACCTGTCCCGGGATTTAAAGCGTGCGAAGTACGCCGGGACGGAGCAGCAGCAGTTGAAGGGCAAGAACATCTGCCTGATTTTCGAAAAGACCTCGACACGGACCATGTGCGCCTTCGAGGTCGCCGCCATGGATCAGGGCGCCGGGGTCACCTACCTCGGTCCGTCGGGCTCACAGATTGGTCATAAGGAATCGATGAAGGATACGGCGCGCGTGCTCGGCCGCATGTACGATGCCATCGAGTATCGCGGCTTCGGCCAAGAGGTCGTCGAAGAACTGTCGGACTATGCCGGCGTGCCGGTCTTCAATGGCCTGACCGACGAGTTCCATCCGACGCAGATGCTCGCCGATGTCCTGACGATGTGGGAGCACTGCGACAAGCCATTGCACGACATCTCCTATGCCTTCGTCGGCGACGCACGCAGCAACATGGGGCACTCGCTTATGATTGTCGGTTGTATCATGGGCATGGACGTGCGGTTGGCGGCCCCCAAGGCCAACTGGCCAAGCGACGAGTTCCTCGGCCCGGCACGGGAACTGGCGGAGACCTATGGCGCGCGCCTGACCGTCACGGAGGATCCTTTTGAGGCGGTCAAAGGCGCCGACTTCATTCACACGGATGTCTGGGTTTCCATGGGCGAACCGCCGGAAGTCTGGGAAGAGCGCATCAAACTGCTCAAGCCTTATCAGGTGACCAGTGAACTGATGAAAGCTTCCGGTGTGTCGAACACCAAGTTCATGCACTGTCTGCCGGCCTTCCACAATCGTGAGACCAAGGTCGGTGCGGAGATGTATGAAAAGTTCGGAATCTCCGAAATGGAAGTCACCGATGAAGTCTTCGAGTCTCCGGCGGGCGTCCAGTTCGAGCAGGCGGAGAACCGCATGCACACCATTAAGGCCGTGCTCGTCGCGACAATCGGGAAGTAGGCCATGCGTATCGTCATTGCGTTGGGCGGCAATGCCCTGTTGAAGCGCGGCGAAGCCCTGACCTCCGAAAACCAGCGTAAGAACGTCAGAATCGCGGCCGAGGCCATGGCACCACTGGCCAAAGACCATGAGCTCGTGATCTCTCACGGTAACGGACCCCAGGTCGGGCTCCTGGCCCTGCAGGGTGCGGCCTACAACCCGGACGAAGCCTATCCTTTGGATGTGTTGGGGGCTGAGACCGAAGGCATGATCGGTTACATGATCGAACAGGAGTTGGGGAATCTTGTTCCCGTCGAGGTTCCCTTTGCGACCATTCTGACGATGATCGAGGTGGATGCCGCGGATCCGGCTTTCAAGGACCCGACCAAATTCATCGGCCCGGTTTACGACGAGGCGACGGCCAAGCGCCTGGCTGAAGAGAAAGACTGGGCCATCAAGCCGGACGGCGACAAATGGCGGCGCGTCGTTCCGTCACCTTTGCCGAAACACATCTTCGAGCACCGTCCCATCAAATGGCTGTTGGACCAGGGGACCATCGTGATCTGTGCGGGCGGCGGCGGCATTCCGACGGTCTATGACGAGAACCGCAAGCTGCACGGGATCGAGGCTGTCATAGACAAGGATTTGGCTAGCGAATTACTGGCAAGGGAACTCAACGCGGATCTCTACATCATGGCGACCGATGCCGACGCGGTTTACGACGGTTGGGGCAGCCCGGAAGCGCGGGGCATCAAGACGGCTTCGCCGGATGCTTTGAGAGGCTATGAGTTTCCGGCCGGCTCCATGGGTCCGAAAGTTGACGCAGCCTGCCAGTTCGTAGAACGGACCGGCAAGGCCGCCGCGATTGGAGCCTTGGAGGACCTGGAGGGCATTGTCGCGGGAACCGCAGGAACCACGGTCCGGAATGACTGCGGGGAGATTGCCTGGCATTGAGGCGGGGCAACCCAATGCCTAGTCCGCGGCGAGACTTGGCCACATTTGCATACGGGGCGAGAGGGGAGTGCAGGCATGAGAGGACATCTAATTCGGGCATCTGTTTTGAGCGCGGCTTTGGTCGCATCGATTTCCCTGTCGACGGGATCTGCGATTGCTCAGACAGCGGACGAGGAGCGTATCAGACTGCTTGAGGAGCAGTTGAAACTGATCCAGCAGCAGCTTCTGGAAATGCAGCGCGAACTCCAGCAAACTCGTGCCGCGGCTGAGAGCGCCAAAACGACCGCCGTGGAAGCACAGGAACAGGCTGACGAGGTGAAGCAGGCCCAAGTCGAGTCCGGGGATGGCGAGGCCGAGGTGACCTCGGGGCAGCCCAAGGTCAAGCTCAGCATTTCGGGCCATATCAACCGGGCCGTGAACCTGGCCAACGATGGAGATCAAACCAAGGCCTATTTCGTCGACAACGATACGTCGAACTCCCGCTTCCGGTTCGAAGGCACGGGCGATGTGGGCGACGGCACGACGCTTGGCACCAGGATCGAGATTGCGGTGTCGCCCAACAATTCCTTCGACGTGAGTCAGGACAACGAGGACGCCGGCGACAACTTCGACCAGCGAAAGGTCGAGGTCTTCGCCAGGAATGACGAGTATGGCCGGCTTTCGCTCGGCAAGGGCGCCACGGCCTCCGAGGATACGGCCGAGTATGACCTTTCCCTGGTGGCCGGGCCGATCATGTACTCAGGCGTGTCCGATATCGTTGGCGGACTGGAGTTCACGGATGGAAACAACCTGCTGGGCTTTACCCTGGGGGACGCCTTCTTCAATTTCGATGGTCTTGGGCGGGAAGACCGCGTTCTATATGAATCTCCGGTGTTCGGTCCGGGCCTGCAGCTCGCGACTTCTGCCGGGGCGGACCAGAAATACGATGCTGCAGTCACCTGGGGTGGCGACTACGGCGATTGGTCCGGTGTCCAGATCGGCGACATCTTGACCTTGGGCGCGCTCGCGATTTCAGACCCGAACGACGATGCCGTGGATTACCGGGTCAACGGTTCGGCGTCATTCCTGCATCTTGCGTCGGGTGTGGGCTTCACCTTCTCGGCTGGCACGGACCGCGGCAACGACGATCCCTACAATCTCTACGGCAAACTAAGCTGGGATACCGAGATTTTCGATTTCGGACAGACGGGCTTCGGAGTTGACTATACCTTCAACGAAGATGTCTGCGGTCAGTGCGACGAAGGTCAATCCGCCGGTTTGGCGGCCGTGCAGACACTGGAGGATTGGGGCGTGGAGCTCTATTCTCAGGTCCGTTGGTTCACACTCGATACGGCAAGCGGCGTCGCGGACGCGGACGATCTGGTCGTCGGTACCGTGGGCGCTCGGGCGAAGTTCTAATGCGGAGAGTTCGACTCTGTCTCTTGGGGTTCCTCGTGGCCGTTATGACCGCGGGATGCTCCGGCGTGGAAATGAAGCCCGGCGATCGCGCGCGCAACAACCGGGACGTTCCGCAGGGGCCGGGCGTTCTGACGGGAAGCGACGGAGAGTTCGTCATCTTCCGGGTCGACAAGAAAGCGGAAGAGAAGGACGCATCGGAGGGCGACAGCGCCGATTAGGCGCAAGGCCCGTGTCCGGCGGCTTTATGAACCGCGCTGTGCGGATCAGATGACGTTGCACAAAAGCAAAAAACCCCGCCGGGCACCGGCGGGGTTTTCTGCGTAAAGCTTGAGGAAGCTCTAGTAGACGACGACGCTGCGGATGGACTCGCCAGCGTGCATCAGGTCGAAGGATTTGTTGATGTCCTCGAGGGGCATGGTGTGGGTGATCAGGTCGTCGATGTTGATCTTCCCGTCCATGTACCAGTCGACGATCTGCGGCACGTCGGTACGGCCACGGGCGCCGCCGAAGGCCGTGCCTTTCCACACGCGTCCGGTAACAAGCTGGAAGGGGCGGGTGGAGATTTCCTGACCCGCGCCGGCGACGCCGATGATGACGGACACGCCCCAGCCCTTGTGGCAGCACTCCAGGGCCTGACGCATCGTATTGACGTTCCCGATACACTCGAAGGAGTAGTCGGCCCCCCCGCCCGTGAGATCGACGAGATAGGAGACGAGGTCGCCGTCGATTTCCTTGGGATTGACGAAATGCGTCATGCCGAACTTTTCGGCCATGGCCTTCTTCGACTCGTTCAGATCGACCCCGACGATTTTGTCCGCGCCGACCAAACGGGCGCCCTGAATGACGTTGAGGCCGATGCCTCCCAAGCCAAAGACGACGACGTTGGAACCGGGTTCGACCTTCGCGGTGTTGATCACGGCACCGATCCCCGTCGTCACGCCGCAGCCGATGTAGCAGATCTTGTCGAAGGGGGCGTCCTCGCGGACTTTGGCCAGCGCGATCTCGGGCAGGACCGTGTAGTTGGCAAAGGTCGAGCAGCCCATGTAGTGGAAGATCTTGTCCTTGCCGAGGGAGAAGCGGCTGGTCCCGTCAGGCATCAGGCCCTGCCCCTGGGTAACGCGAATGGCCTGGCAAAGATTGGTCTTGGGGTTCAGGCAGTAGTCGCACTCCCGGCATTCCGGTGTGTAGAGGGGAATGACGTGATCGCCCTTCTTGAGGGACGAGACTTCGGGGCCCACGTCGACCACGACCCCGGCGCCCTCGTGCCCCAGAATGGAGGGGAAGATACCCTCGGGATCGCCCCCGGACAGGGTGAATTCGTCCGTATGGCAGATTCCGGTCGCCTTGACTTCGACCAGGACTTCGCCCGCCTTAGGACCCTCCAGTTGGACGGTCTCGATCGAAAGCGGTTTGCCTGCTTCAAAGGCTACAGCCGCGCGCACATCCATAACTTTCTCCTCAATCCCCGTGTTCTGCTTCGTTTCTTGGTTGCGATACGGCTGACCCCTGCCGTGTACGGAACCGTCCCTCGGACTGCATTGCTTCTATCCTGACGTCAAGATCGATTCCGGAAAACTCTATATCAGACTTGAATCTTTCCATCCGGGACGTTCAGAGCCGGCCCCGGCCGATTGGAATAGTTGCGATAGGTGTAGGCCCCCTCGTCGGACCGGGAATCGGATCTGGCGATCTGCAGGATCTTCTCATGATCGGGGGACAGGGCGCAGGCGGGATCCGTCGCACCGGCATCGCCCGTCAGTGCGAAGGCTTGGCAGCGGCACCCGCCCCAATCGATCTCCCGGCGGTCGCAGGAGCGGCAGGGCTCGGGCATCCAGTCGGTTCCCCGATACCGCCGGAAGGCCTCCGAATTCTCCCAGATGTCCCGCAGACTCTTGGCACCCGCCCTTTCGAAGGGGAGGTCCGTGATGGTTTCGGCCGCATGGCAGGGCAGCACCTTGCCCGACGGCGTGATGTTCAGAAAACGCTGACCCCAGCCGCCCATGCAGGCTTTCGGCCGCTGCGCATAATAGTCCGGCACCACATAATCGATGGTCAGGATGCCCTTGAGCCGCTCCCTTTCCCGTTCGACCAGCTCCGTTGCCGCGTCGAGCTGTTCGCGCGTCGGCATCAGGGCCGCGCGGTTGGCATAAGCCCAGCCGTAGTACTGCACGTGGGCCACTTCGACTCTCTGCGCGTCGAGTTCGACCGCCAAATCGATCAGAGCCAGCAGGTGCTCCAGGTTCCGGCGATGCACCACCATGTTCAGGGTCAGCGGCAGTCCGATCTTCCGCACCCATCCTGCGCAGGCCTTCTTCTTCCTGAATCCGCCGGCATAGCCGCCGATCTCGTCGCAACCCGACGCTTCGCTGTCCTGGAAGCTGAGTTGCACGTGGTCGACACCGGCGTCGGCCAGCTTTTCCATCTTTGCTTCGGTCAACAGCACGCCGGCCGTGATCAGATTGCAGTAGAGATTGACCTCGCGGGCTTTCGCCACGAGTTGGGGAAGGTCCTTCCGCACCGTCGGCTCGCCGCCCGAAAAGTGGATCTGCAGGGCACCGAGCTCCGCAATTTCATCGATGATCCGGAACCAGGCCTCGCTGCCCAACTCGTTGCCCGCCCGTTCCAGCTCCAGCGGATTGTAGCAATAGGGGCACTGCAGGGGGCAGCGGTGCGTCACCTCCGCCAGGACCGCGAGAGGAAAGGGCAGGTTGGTCATAGGCTTAGACTTCGCTTGTCGACGAGATCCTGCAGCAGCTTACGGACGTCCTTGTCGATGACCTCCCGGGGCGCCTGGAACGTGGCCGCCAGATCGTCGACGATCGCCTTCACGCTGGCTTCGCCGTCGCAGCGCTTGACCACCTCGTATGCAATGGGGTCCAGAACGAACAAACGCTCCGGCGCCTGGATGACCCATTGGTCGCGCTGTTTGTCGTGCTGCAAGCGGACGCCCCGGGGCAGGTGAGGGACCGCGTCCTCCGTGACATTGGCCCGCGCTGTCATGGGGCCTCCCCCGGTACGAACGCCCCGGGAGGAATATGTCCCGGCGCCACGTAGGCATGATAGAGCGCGTCCAATTGCGCCCACAAAAGGTCCGTCTTGAACCGTACGGCCGCCACGACGCTGTCCTGCTCCTTTCGGGTTTCCGCGGTGCTAAGAACGTAATCCAGTGTGAAGGCTACATCTTCCGGGGCTTCCTTGAGACGCCGCTTGAAGTAGGCGATGGTCGTGTCGTTGGCGAAATCGTAGTGCTCCAGGAGCCCGGATATGCGCTCCTCATGAATTTTGGGGGCGAAGAGCTCGGTGAGGGAGGAGGCGATTGCCTCCAGCAGAGGGCGCTCGCGGACGAAGTGGATGTAGGCGTCGACGGCGAACCGGGTGGCGGGCAGTACGCCCGCAAGCGACAGCACGTAGGTCCGCTCCAGGCCCACGGCCTCGGCGAGGACCAGCCAGCGCTCGATCCCGCCCTCGTTCTTCCCGCTGCCGTCGTGATCCTCGATGCGTTTCCGCCATTCCCGGCGCAGCTCGGGATCTTCCATGCGTGAGAGGAGGGCGGCGTCCTTCAATGGAATGCGGCTTTGATAATAAAAGCGGTTGAGGACCCAGGCCTGTACCTGGCTGTGCGTGCAATGGCCCCCGTGCAGCAGCTTATGAAAGGGATGAAGACTATGGTACCGCTCGGCACCGACCTGGCGGATGGCGTCTTCAAAGCCCTGCCGTGACATCAGGCCGTTTTGACCGGCCGGTAGAACCGAAGCGCTTGTTTCCATAGGTACTCTTTCATCCGGGGCGGAAGGCGCGTAGGGGATTCAACCGCAACAGGAGGGGCGGCACAATAGCTGCCGCGGCAGCGGAGGCCGGCGTGCCGGGCATCTCGATTTGTGAAATGCCGAAGCGTCGAAGGGAAGCGCGGATGTCCGGACAAACGACAAACGCGCCGCGGCAGCACCACGGCACGTCTCGAACTCAATCGACATTTAACGGATCGGATTCTCGAGAAAGTCCGCCGACCTGACGGATCGATCCCGGTGGCCGCGCCCTAGAGCTCAGCGCAAGCGTAGCAGTTGATTTCCATCCCGACAGAGATTTCGATCACCTTAGGAGTGGTCCAGAGCATCGCCGTTCTCCCTCTTGTTGGCCGCAGCCACGTCAGAAATGACACCTTCGCCGCGTAGGCGCCTATTGTACGTATAACCTTAGCATAGGCTCAACCCGGTTTATAACGGGTAACAGAACCAATCCCTTGTCCATAACTCAATTGTGACGGCTCCGCTCCAGCGGTCTCAACCGGTATGCCAAGGCCGACATACCCTGGTGCCGGGGGGGTCATGAGAGGGCATGGTGCGATCTAAGTATCTGATTTATAATTGTATTGTAGGATCCTAAGTGGTTCGCCGGATCCCGCAGCCAAGCCCAATCGATGTTTGCCCGGGACTCCTTTTCCAGGACGTCGATCAGATGGCGCCCGTCCTGGGCCGCAGTACGGCTGGCCGCCTTAACCAGAGCCTGAGCTTTTTGGCGGGGCATATGGGCCGATAGCGCGAAACTTGCGGCCTCGGCCAGGACCGAACCATGCGATGCCTCCAGGTTTGCGCGCATCCTGTCTTGGTCGACACGGAGAGTCTGGAACAGGGCGCAGGCTTTGTGCAGGGCGCCTCCCGTCAGAATGGCCATTTGCGGCAAGGTGAGCCACTCGAGCTGCCAACCGGGGCCGCCCCGTTCCTGTTCCTGGATCAGGGACTGGTGGGCGACGCTCAAGAGGCCGGCGTTCATGCGGGCGGCGGTCACGAGTGTCTCGCTGATAACCGGATTGGACTTCTGCGGCATGGTGCTGGACCCACCCCGTGAAGGGTCTCCGCTTTCCTGCAGTTCGCCGATCTCAGTCTGCGTGAGAAGTACGATGTCCTGGCCAATCTTGCCGAGACTTCCCGTCAGCAGGGAGAGCCAGCCCGCCAAGTCGCCAAAAGCATCTCTTTGCGTATGCCAGGGCCCCGGCGGCAGGCCGAGGTTCAACTCCTTCGCCAGCGCATTTCCAACTTCCGTCCCTCTATCGCCGAGCGCCGCCAGCGTTCCGGCCGCGCCGCCGAACTGAAGCTGCAGGACGCTGACCCGGAGTTGCTCCAGCCTTTCGCGGTGCCGGACCAGCGGCAACAGCCAGCCTGCCACTTTCAGACCGAAGGTCGTCGGCAAGGCCTGCTGGCTGCGCGTGCGTCCCACCATCAAGGTACCGCGGTGCTCTTCTGTGAGATCTGCAAGGCGTCCGGTCAGGGCCTTCAGCCCCATGGAAAGGCGATCCAGGACACCGCGCAGCTGGAGGACCAGCCCCGTATCCATGATGTCCTGGCTTGTTGCGCCCCAATGCACGTAACTGGCGGCTTCACCATCGAGCGCCGCACGGAGCTGTTCCACCAAGGCAATCACGGGAATGCCCGATTTCTCGGTCCCCCGGCCCAGGCCATCCAGGTCGGGTTCCAAGTTGATCGCAGCCTTCGAGATTCTTGCGGCTTCCTTTTTCGGAATGATACCGAGGCCGCCTTGGACGCGCGCCAATGCGGCCTCGACGTTCAGCATCGCGCGCACCGTTTCCCGATCCGAGAAGAGCGCGGCGATCTCGGGATCGGAGAACAGGGGTCCGTAAATCGCGGAGGTGAAGGGATTGGAGCTCATGACACTAAGTCGCCGCGTCAGACATCCAGGAAGACGGTTTCCCGTTCTCCTTGAAGCAGGATGTCAAAACGGTAGACAAGGCCGCTGTCCAAGTCCTCCCTTGCGGCAATCAAGGTGCCGCGCCTGTCCGCCTCGATCGCACCGAGCAGCGGATCTTCTTCGTTTGCGGCCGTCTCGTCCGAGAAATAGAGGCGCGTATAGGCATGAGAGAGCATGCCGCGCGCAAAGACGATGACCCCAACGTGGGGGGCCTGCAGGCTGTTTCCCGGACCGGGAACGCGGCCCGGTTTGATGGTCTCGAAGTAGAATCCTCCATCATCCCCTGTATGGGCCCGGCCAAAGCCCTGGAAGTTGTCGTCGCGTGCCACCTCTTCGCGGCGGTCTGCGGGGTGCGCATAGCGCCCGGCGCTGTTGGCTTGCCAAATCTCGATCATCGCGTCGGGCACGGGGTCTCCTGCGCCGTCCAGCACCCGCCCTTCGATTGTTACGCGTTCGCCAAGGGTCTCTTTGGTGGTCAGCACGTTCGATGCAATGCCGTGCCGCCCATAGTCCTTTGGCGTCAGGCCGTAGGCGAAAAAGGGGCCGATGGTCTGGGAAGGTGTCTGTTTCGGAGCCATCCTTTAGATTTCCATTGGGGCTTCAGGTTTCCATCGGGGTCGCACTGCGGCCCCGCAGTATAATGTCGAAGCTATAGCCCAGCGCCCATTCCGGCTCGGTGACGTCCAGGGAGAAATCCGCAACGAGCCGCGCCCGGGCCTGTTCGTCCGGGATACCGCCCAGGATCGGGTCGAGCGGAAGCAACGGGTCCCCCGGAAAATACATCTGCGTGATCAGGCGTGTCGCAAAGCTGGGTCCGAAGAGGGAGAAGTGAATGTGCGCAGGGCGCCAGGCATTGGGATGGTTGCGCCAAGGGTAGGCGCCGGGTTTGACCGTCAGGAAGCGGTAGCGGCCATCCTCGTCCGTCACGCAGCGCCCCGCGCCGAAGAAATTCGGGTCCAGGGGGGCGTCGTGCTGGTCCTTCTTGTGAATGTAGCGGCCGGCGGCGTTGGCTTGCCAGATCTCGAGCAGAGTGTCGGGCTGCGGCCTGCCGTCCTCGTCGACCACCCGCCCGGTGACGATGATTCTCTCGCCGAGGGGCTCGCCATCCGTCACGCCATTCTTGGTCAGGTCCGCATCGAGGGGTCCGACCGCCTCCCGGCCGTAGTGCGGGCCGGTCACTTCAGACAAAGTCTGCCTCAACCGCACCAGGGGCTTCGTCGGACCCCTTAGCACCGTAGAGGCATAGGGATCGTGCCGGTAGGCCGGGTGACCGGACCAGTCCCGAGGTTTGTAGATCTCACCGTTTCCCATCATGCGCCTTCCTGGCAGGCGTGGCGCAGCACGCGTCTAGCAACCATATCTCATCCGACCTGCCAGGGGGCTCTTTGGCCCCTTTCTGCAAAGTCGACATCCCAAAACCCGATGTCCCACAGAAATGCCGTGACGGCCTCCGCAAGCTCGTCGGGTGTCTCGATACAAGGAAGATGGCCCGGCCCCTCTATAAGATGAAAGCGGCCGTTCGGCAGGATTTCGCTTAAACTGCGGACCAAATCCGGTGGAGTCGATCCATCTTCGGATCCGCATACGCAAAGCGCCGGGAGCTCAATTGCCTCTGCGTCCTTGGTCAGGTCTGCGTCCCTAATGGCGGCACAGGTTCCGAGGTAGCCTTGCATAGGCGTGCTCAGCAAAAGGTTGCGCCAGCCCGCTAGATCTTCGGGTTGAGAAGTCCGAAAGGCTGCGGAAAACCATCGTCCCAACACCGCTTCTGCAATCGCGCCCAATCCCTCCTTTTCGACAATCGCCATCCGCTCGTCCCACATTTTCGCTGGACCAATTTTGTGGGCTGTGTCGCAAAGGATCAGCGCTCGCGCCAAATCCGGTCGCAAGCGCGCGACTTTTTGGGCGATCATGCCGCCGACGGAGAGGCCGCAGACGATTGCGTCGGTGATCTCAAGGTGGTCGAGAAGACCAATCAAGTCACCCGCGTGATCTTCGATCGTATAAGGCGCCGGCTGCACGTCGCTCAGGCCGTGGCCGCGCTTGTCGTACCGTACTGTTCTAAAGTCGTCGCCGAGGATTTCGATCAACCGATCCCAGATCCTGAAGTCTGTTCCGAGAGAGTTGCTGAACACGATGACGGGCGCGACAGCCGGGCCCTCGAATTCATAGTGGATCAAGGTCTCACCGACCCGCGCGAAGCTCATCTTCCCAAGATCTCCCTTGTTGCGGTCCCTCTCAGGAGCCTTCGCCGCAGCCCTTGAGCGCTTCTCCAGAAGTCCGGTCACGCGCGCGCAATCGAAGGCGTGGCGATACAGGCTTCTGGTTCATGTACTTTTGGGATAATGCGTCTTGCCACCCCTAGGGTCGTCCGACAGTGTCTTCCACACTGTTCTTGTTCGTTCCTCCCGGCGCCAGATTGCTCTGGATCTTCGATTGAGCGAAATTTTAGGAGGATTTGAGAATGAAATCAGCAAGTAAATCGCCCTGCCGGACCTAAGGAGGCCAGTGAGTCGGGTCGTCGGCATTTTCAGAGAATTCCGCCGGGCCCGTGGCGTCCCGCAACAAATGGCGATTTCCTCATCCAATGAAATACACTAAGACACATTCGCAAATCGCTAAGCTACGCAAGTGGCGCAACGCGTGCCTGACCCCGACAAGAAAGCGTTCGGCGGCGGCGCAAGTAACTGGGAGGACACAATGAAGCGGATCGCACGCCTCTGTGTGCTATCGGTCTCTGCAGCCCTTATTGGTGTTTCCGTACAGGCGGCAGAGGTCACCTTGACGGTGCATCACTTCCTGAGCCCCAAATCTCCGGCGCATAAATCCTTCATTGCGCCCTGGGCGGAGCGGGTCGAAGAGCAATCGAATGGCCGGATCACAGTCGAGATCTTTCCGTCCATGTCCATGGGCGGGAAGCCGCCGGAACTCTATCGGCAGGTAAGGGACGGGGCCGCCGATATCGTCTGGACGTTGATCGGCTACACGCCGGGCGTCTTTCCACGGTCGGAAGTGTTCGAACTGCCGACGGTGCATCGGGGCAGCGCGCGCGCAACCAACCTCGCAATCCAGGATAATTTCGATCTCATCGCAGAGGATTATAAGGACCTGAAGCCTCTGCTGGTTCACGTCCATGCCGGCAACGCGATACATATGCGCGAGAAGCCGGTTCGTACGCCTGAAGATCTGGCAGGCTTGAAGCTCAGGACGCCGTCACGAACCGGGGCCTGGCTGATCGAATCCCTGGGGGCGGAGCCGGTCGGTATGCCGGTGCCCGCCTTGCCGCAGGCCTTGTCCAAGGGCGTGGTCGATGGAGCACTGGTGCCTTTTGAAATCGTCCTGCCCCTGAAGCTGCAGGACCTGACCAAATACTCCGTCGAGGGCGCGGACGGGTCGCGCTTCGGTGCGTCCGTGTTTCTCTATGCGATGAACAAGGAACGCTATGACGGTCTGCCGGATGATCTTAAGGCGGTGATCGACGCGAACTCGGGGGCGGCGATCGCAGAGGAGATCGGCAAGGTTTGGGATGGCGTCGAGGCGCCGGGCAAAGCGGCCCAGGAGAAATCGGGCGGAGAAGTCATCCAACTGGATGCCGCAGCCAAAGCAAGTTTCGATGCATTGGGCGAAAAGGTCGTGACCCGCTGGATCGAAGAAGCCGGCGGCAACGGCATCGATGCCAAGGCTCTCGTGGACTCGGCCCGCGCTTCGGTCGAGAAGCATTCCGGGACCCAGTAGCAGGCACTTTTGGGCCGCGCGTTTCGCGGTTCAGCTGTCGGCGGAGAGTTCCGCAAAGGGGCATGGGTCCGACGTCCAAGCCTCGGCTCCTACCATCGCCCGGATGTCAGGGAGGACGGCATGCGATCCATATTCGAGCGCGCTGTCGCGGGCTGGGCCCTGCTGGGCGGTGCGATCCTCGTGGCGATCGTGTTGGTGACGACGGCCAACGTCGGTGCTTTTGGGCTCGACAAGTTGGCACGACCGTTCGGCGGTACCGTGTCCGGACTCCCTGGGTACGAAGACTTCGTCCGGCTCGCAATCAGTGCCGCCGCGTTGATGTTCTTTCCCTATTGCCAGCTCAAGCGGGGTCATATTGCCGTCGATATTCTCGCAAGAAAAAGCTCGCCGGCGGTGCAAAGAGCGTTCGATGTCGTCTCGCTATCTCTGACGGCGCTCCTGGCGGCCTTTCTTGGGTACTGGATGCTTCTTGGCATGGCAGAGACCTACGCCGACGGCGCTCTGTCGCGCGTTCTTGGATGGCCGGAATGGCCCTTTTACCTGCCTGGCGCGGTGTCGCTGTTTCTTTGGACCGCAGTTGCCGCAACGCAGCTGTTCTTGAAGGACCGCAATGTCCGAGCGTGAGATCATCGGCCTGGCAGGGCTCGCCGTTCTTTTTGGCCTTCTGATCCTGCGTATCCCGGTGGGCCTCGCGATGGTCGCGGTCGGGATCGGCGGCAACTATGCCCTCAGCCTCTTTGTCCCGTACCTGCGGTTCGAACCTTACTTGAAGCAGTTCAAGACCCTGCTCTGGAACGGAATGGCGAACTACGATCTTTCCGTCGTGCCTTTGTTCATTCTGATGGGCTATCTGGCATCCCACGCCAATCTGAGCCGCGATCTCTTCCAGGGCATAAATGCGATTGTCGGTCGTCTCCGCGGCGGTGTCGCCATAGCGGCGGTGGGCGCTTGCGCCGGCTTTGGGGCGGTGTGCGGCTCGTCCCTTGCAACCGCGGCGACGATGGGGCGGGTGGCGCTGCCGGAGCTGCGCCGGTTGAACTATGACCCCAGGCTGGCCACGGGCACGCTGGCGGCGGGCGGGACTCTCGGCATCCTGATCCCGCCTTCGATTGCGCTGGTGATCTACGCGATCATCGTCGAGGCCTCGATCCTGGAAATGTTTCAGGCCGCGATCCTCCCCGGCATCATCGCCGTTGCCTTCTTCATGGCCGTGGTCATGATTCTGGTGCGGCTGAAACCGGGCATCGCCCCGAGGGCGGAGGCCATGGCCCCCGCGCAGCGCAACCGCGCGCTGATCCGTCTGCTGCCGGTCCTGGTCATCTTCGGCGCCATCATCCTCGGCCTCGGGGCCGGGCTCTTTACGCCGACGCCCGCGGCCGGGGTCGGGGTTTTTGCCATTCTGGCCTATGGCCTGCTCCTGCGCCTCTGGGGTGAGGGGCTCTCGCGCAAGGGCTTGAAGGAATCCCTGCTTCAGACCGCGGTTACGAGCGGCATGATTTACTTCATCCTGTTCGGTGCGGAAGTGCTGAAAGGCTTCTTCACCCGGGCGGGCCTGCCCGCCGCGCTCGCAAGCTGGGCCGGCTCCAGCGGCCTCGATCCCTGGGTCATATTGGCATGCATGCTGGTGATTCTGATCGTGCTGGGATGCTTCATGGAATCCCTCGCCATGATCCTGGTCGTCGTGCCTTTCTTCTGGCCTGCGCTCATCGATCTGAACGGCGGCGACTACGTGACGGCCGCAACGGCGGCGTATGGGATCACCACAGAGGAGTTGAAGATCTGGTTCGGGATCCTGGCGCTGGTCGTGGTGGAACTGGGACTGATCACACCGCCGGTGGGACTCAATGTGTTCATCATCGCCGCCTTGGCGGGAAACGTGGCCATGCGGGAGGTCTTCCGGGGAGTCATGCCCTTTTTCGCCGCGGAAATCGTGCGCGTCGGGCTGCTGCTTGCCATTCCGGCTTTGACTCTGGCCATTCCCCGGCTGCTGTCGGGGTAGGAGCAGGGTGACAGAAGAGGACGTAAGAGAGGGAGGTTTGCAATGAGGACGCAGGTGGCGGTTATCGGGGCCGGGCCTTCTGGATTGCTGCTCTCTCAGCTTCTACATCTGCAGGGCATCGAGACCGTCGTCCTGGAGCGCAGGAGCCAAAGCCACGTGCTGGGGCGTATTCGCGCCGGTGTCCTGGAACAAGGGATGGTTGATCTTCTCCGCCACGCGGGCGTCGGGGAGCGCTTGCGGCGCGAAGCCCTGATTCACGAGGGGATCGATCTGGCCTTTTTGGGGCGCCGCCACCGCATCGACCTGAAAGGCCTGACCGGCGGAAAAGTGGTTACGGTCTACGGTCAGACCGAAGTCACCAAGGACCTGATGGACGCGCGTGACGCCCTGGGCGGCAAGCTGGTATTCGAGGCGGAAGAGGTCACCCCGTTCGACTTCGACGCGGATAAGCCGCGCGTGACCTACCGGAAGGACGGCATGGTGCATGAGATCCGCTGCGATTTCATCGCGGGCTGTGACGGCTACCACGGCATCAGCCGCCAATCCGTGCCACCCGAGGCGCTGACGACCTATGAACGGATTTACCCCTTCGGCTGGCTCGGTCTTCTGTCTGAGACGCCGCCGGTGTCGGAGGAACTGATTTACAACAACCATGAGCGGGGGTTCGCGCTCTGCAGCATGCGGTCGAAGACGCGCAGCCGCTACTACCTGCAGTGCGAAATCGATGAAAAGGTTGAGAACTGGGAGGATGAGCGCTTTTGGGACGAATTGCGGGCCCGGCTTCCGGAGGCGACAGCGGATTCCCTGCAAACCGGGCCGTCCATAGAAAAAAGCATTGCCCCTTTGCGGAGTTTCGTTGCGGAACCCATGCGTTTCGACCGGCTCTTCCTGGCCGGAGATGCCGCCCATATCGTGCCGCCGACCGGGGCGAAGGGGTTGAACCTGGCGGCCTCTGACATTCATTTTCTGTCCCGGGCGCTGATTGCTTTTTACGAAACCGGATCCACGGTGCTTTTAGACAGCTATTCCGGGGACTGCCTGCGGCGAATCTGGAAGGCGCAACGTTTTTCCTGGTGGATGACGTCCATGCTGCACCGCTTTCCGGAAAGCAGCCGCTATGACAACCGTATTCAACTCGCGGAATTGGACTATGTGACGACCTCGAAGGCGGCGGCGGAGGTCCTGGCCGAAAACTATGTGGGCCTGCCCTACGAGTAGGGGCTGGCGTTGGTTCCGTTCTCCAGAGTATGCTCGTAGGTCCCGATCCGCTTGGAGTTCAAGCTTTGTTCGCGTCAGGTCCGCGAAGAAAGGCGTGTTTGCTGTTATATATTTGCAACGCAAATTTCAAAGACCGTATTATCATATGAGGATTATTCGATCTGTTGTCCTCGCTGGAAGCCTCAGGAATCCTCTGTTCCCGGCCGGCTGACCCAAGACGACAGAACGCGTTCTTGCTGGAAAGACACCTGTGAAAATCGGCCGTAACGATAGAACCTATTCACGCCGTAGCCTGCACGGCCAAGTAGCGCACCAATTGGGGTTCGATATCATTCGAGGTGTCTGGAAACCGGGTCAGCTTCTGCCGCGCGAGGAAAAGCTGGGTTCGGACTTGCATGTCAGCAGGACGGCGCTGCGCGAAGCCATCAAGATCCTTGCGGCCAAGGGTCTGGTGGAGCCCCGTCCAAAGATCGGAACAAGAGTTTGCCCGCGCAGGAACTGGAACATGCTGGACCCCGACGTTATCGCATGGCGTTCCGACGCGGGCCCGGTCGACAGATTCGTACGGGACATGTTGGATCTGCGCCATATTCTTGAACCTCAAGCCGCCGCCCTGGCCGCGTCGCGGGCGACACCGGAAACTTTGGCTCCGTTGAAACGTGCCTACGCGGATATGGCGGCCGCCGGTGACAACATCGAGGCCTCCGCGGAGCCCGACGTGCGGTTCCATCTTTCGATTCTGGCTGCGACGGACAACGAGATCTTGGAGTCTCTTGGCGAGGTGATCGCCACATCGCTCGAGACAACGATCAAGCTTTCCAGTTCCCATCCCGGCGCATTCAGGCTCGCTTTGCCACAGCACAAGGATGTGCTGGACGCCATCGAAGGCAGGGATTCCGAGGGCGCCGAGCGGGCAATGCGGAACCTGCTCGTCGACGCGGCGGACAACGTTCGGGCGGTCCTGAACGTGTCGCCGACACTGGTGGCGGAGTAGGCGCGATCTCCCCGGTTCTTGGGTAGCGCCCCAAACAAATACGAGCGCAGGATAACTCTTGGCCGAAGAAGAGAGGCGAACGTTCATGGTCGAAAAACCTTCACTAATTCTCAGTCTGCATGACTCCGACAACGTGGTTATCACGCGGGCGGATCTCCTGCCCGGCGCCGAGATCGGACGCGACGGCATCGCCGTGGATGCGGCAATCCCCCGGGGTCACAAGGTGGCGCTCGTTCGGATAGCCAAGGGGGAGGCGGTCAGGAAGTACAACCAGATCATCGGTTTCGCGAAGGAGGACATTGCGCCGGGCGATCATGTTCATGTCCACAATGTCGAGATGCAGGCGTTCGAGCGGGACTATGCGTTCGGTGAGGCCGTGCAACCTGTCGATTTCGTGCCGGAGGAGAGCCGTGCCTCTTTTGAAGGCTTCGTGCGTCCGAACGGGAAAGTCGGCACGCGCAATTTCATAGGGGTGCTCACTTCGGTCAATTGCTCGGCAACGGTGGCGCGCCATATCGCCGAGGCCTTCCGGGGCGATGCCTTGGCCGACTACCCGAACGTCGACGGCGTCGTGGCTCTTGTTCACGGGACGGGCTGCGGCATGGCCGACAACGGCGAAGGCTACGCGAACCTGCAGCGCGTGCTGTGGGGTTATGCGCGCCATCCCAATTTCGCCGGCATCCTGATGGTCGGCCTGGGCTGCGAGGTGAATCAGATCGACTTCCTGCTCGAGGCTTACGGTCTGGAACGCGGCCCGCTGTTCCATACGATGAACATCCAGGGCATTGGAGGGACGAAACGGACCGTCGAAGCTGGCGCCGAGCGGGTCCGTGCCATGTTGGCGGAAGCGAACAAGGCGCAGCGGTCGCGCGTGCCGGCCAGCGAGCTAACGGTTGCTCTGCAGTGCGGCGGCTCGGATGCCTATTCCGGCATCACGGCGAATCCCGCCCTTGGGGCCGCGGTCGATCTTCTTGTGCGTCACGGCGGTACCGGCGTGCTGGCCGAAACACCGGAGGTCTATGGCGCCGAGCATCTTCTGACACGCCGCGCCGCAAGCCGCGAGGTCGGGGAGCGGTTGGTCGAGCGGATCAAATGGTGGGAAGATTACGCGGCGCGCAACGGCGGCGAAATGAACAACAACCCCACGCCGGGCAACAAGGCCGGCGGGCTGACCACCATTCTGGAGAAATCCCTCGGTGCCGTGGCCAAGGGCGGGACGACGAACCTGAACGCGGTCTACAAGTATGCCGAGCCGATTGACAGCAAGGGCTTCGTCTTTATGGATACGCCGGGCTATGACCCTTGTTCTATTACCGGAGAGATTGCCGGCGGCTGCAATCTGGTCACCTTCACGACGGGGCGAGGCTCCGTCTCCGGATTCAAGCCCGTCCCCTGCGTGAAGCTTGCGACCAACAGCCCCATGTACGGCCACATGCAGGACGACATGGATGTCAACTGCGGGAGAATCGCCGACGGCGACAAGTCCGTCCAGGACGTAGGTCAGGAGATTTTCGATCTCTGGCTTGAGATCGCGTCCGGACGGGAAAGCAAGAGCGAAGCGCAAGGCTTTGGCGACAATGAGTTTGTCCCGTGGCAAATTGGCGCAGTGATGTAATCGAATAGGTGCCGATTTCGCTTGCGGCATCGTCGAGGCTGACGCAGAGATAGGCGGTGGAGCCCGGCCTATGACAGGTACGGAGGCTTCCTCCGTATCAACTGTCTGCTTTGTATCGTGTGATGAAACGGTCGCTCGGAATTGCTATCGGTTTCGTTGGCGCCGCGGCGCTTGCTGCACTTGGCGCCTGGTATTGGTGGCAGGAGGAGCAAAGGCGTCTGCCCGACTATATCGCGTCCGGCAACGGCAGGATCGAAGCGGAAGAGATTCATGTCGCGACCAAGTACGCGGGCCGTATCCAGGACGTACTGGTGGAAGAGGCGGACTTCGTCGAAGCGGGCCAGGTCCTCGCTCACATGGACACGCGCGAACTGCAGGCGACCCTGGCACGAGGGAAGGCCGATGTGGCCCGCTCGCGGGAGGCCGTGGCCGAAGCCGAGGCGCAGATCAATCTCCGCGCAAGCGAGTTAAAACTCGCGGAGCAAAACCTGAACCGTGCGCTATACCTCGTGGAAAAGGGGCATGTGTCCCAGGAGTTGGCCGACGAACGGCGTAGCGCCCGCGACACGGCGCGCGCGGCTCTGGCGGCAGCCAAAGCGCATAAGGCCAACGAAGAACGTGCGGTCGAATCGGCGCTGGCGGAGGTCAGCCGGATCGAAACCCAGATCGATGAAGCGACTCTGAAGGCACCGCGTTCCGGACGCGTTCAGTATCGGCTTGCAGAGCCGGGAGAAGTCCTGGCAGCAGGCGGGAAGATCGTCACACTGCTCGATCTGACCGACGTCTACATGACGATCTTTCTGCCGACAACGCAGGTCGGCCGCGTCCTTCTGGGTTCCGAGTCGAGGATCATTATCGATGCGGCCCCGCAGTATGTTATCCCGGCGAGCGTTTCCTTCGTGGCGGCAAGAGCGCAGTTCACGCCGCGTGAGGTCGAAACACGGACCGAGCGGGAAAAGCTGATGTTCCGGGTCAAGGTGCGCATTCCCGCAGAGTTGCTGAAGCAGCATTCCGAGAAGGTGAAAACAGGTCTTCCCGGTGAGGCGTTCGTGCTGCTCCAGTCCGACGCGGTATGGCCGGATCGGCTGGCGGTCAAGCTGCCGCCGGCGGATGGCGAGTGAAGGACGCACCGTCACCTGCGGCCTGTTTGACAGCGGTCACGCACCGCTACGGCAAGACTGCCGCGCTTCGGGAACTCAGTCTCGAAATTCCCGCAGGGAAGATCACCGGAATGGTGGGGCCCGACGGTGTCGGCAAGTCGACGCTTCTCGGTCTCATCGCCGGGGCGCGCAAAATCCAGTCGGGCCGCGTGGAAGCCCTGGACGGCGACATGGGCAGCCGGCGGCATCGCCGCAGAGTCTGTCCCCGCATCGCCTATATGCCGCAGGGTCTCGGCAAGAACCTGAACATGGACCTCACGGTCGCCGAGAACCTGGAGTTTTTCGGCCGCCTGTTCAACCAGGGGCGGGAAGAGCGCCGGCAACGCATCGTGGAGCTGCTGGAAAGCACGGGACTCGACCCCTTTCCCGATCGTCTTGCGGGACAGCTTTCGGGCGGCATGAAGCAGAAGCTGGGGCTGTGCTGCGCGTTGATCCACGATCCCGATCTCCTGATTCTCGATGAGCCCACGACCGGGGTCGATCCTCTGTCGCGGCGCCAGTTCTGGGAGCTGATCGACCGCATTCGCGCGCAGCGGCAGGATATGAGCGTTGTCGTTGCGACGGCCTATATGGACGAAGCCGAACGGTTCGATTGGCTGATCGCCATGGACGAAGGTCGCGTGCTCGCGGCCAGCCGCCCCGCGGATCTGAAAGAGCAGACAGGAAAGACGTCCTTAGAGGAAGCGTTCATCAGTCTGCTGCCGGAAGACAAGCGACGGCGTCACCACGGACTGGAGATCCCGCCGCGCCGCGTGCACGCCGACGAGCCGGCCATCAAGGCCGAACGCCTGACACGCAAGTTCGGTTCCTTCACGGCGGTGGACAGCGTCAGCTTTGAAATTGAGCAAGGGGAGATCTTCGGCTTTCTCGGCTCCAACGGCTGCGGCAAGACCACGACCATGAAGATGCTGACCGGCCTCATGTCTCCTTCCGCCGGAGAAGCGTGGTTGTTCGGTGAAAAGACGGACTCACGCGATATCGAGACGCGAAAGCGCGTCGGCTATATGTCGCAGTCCTTCTCCCTCTACAGCGAACTCACGGTGCGGCAGAATCTCGATCTGCACGCCAGACTTTATGGCCTGCCGCGCAACGGCATCGCACAGCGTATCGAGGAGCTTTTCGAGAAGTTCGACTTGACGGTGTACGCGGACAGTCTAGCGCAAGCTTTGCCTCTCGGCGTTCGTCAACGCCTGTCGTTAGCGGTCGCCGTCATTCATGAGCCTGAGATTCTGATACTCGACGAACCGACTTCGGGTGTCGACCCCATAGCCCGCGACGGCTTTTGGGAGTTGCTCATCGACCTTTCGCGAAATCAGGGCGTCACGGTTTTCATTTCCACGCACTTCATGCACGAAGCGGCGCGTTGCGATCGCATTTCCCTGATGCATGCGGGGAAAGTCCTGGCCAGCGGTTCTCCGGAAGACTTAACGCGTGCGAGAGGCGAGGAGAATCTCGAAGACGCCTTCATCGCCTATCTTCAGGAAGCAACACCAGGTGCGGCAGACGAAGTGCGGAAGCCGGCGCGGACAGCGGGAAAACTCGGCCGCGTGACCGCCAATGGAATTGCCGGCAGCCTCGGGCTGCGGCGGCTTCTGGCTTACACTTTGCGCGAAGCGCTGGAACTCGTCCGCGACCCTATCCGGCTGGCGGTCGCCTTCGTAGGGACCGCAATCCTTATGGTCGTCTTCGGTTACGGCATCACCTTTGACGTCGAAGATCTGACCTATGCGGTCCTGGATCGCGACCGGACTCCAGAAAGCCGAACCTATCTGGAAGGTTTGGCGGGCTCCCGCTATTTCCTGGAACGCCCGGAAATCCAAGACCTCGCGGAGTTCGATCGCCGCCTTAAGAGCGGCGAACTTACGTTGGCGGTAGAGGTCCCCCCGGATTTCGGCAAACGCCTGCTGCAGCAACGCACGCCCGAGGTCGCGGCCTGGATCGACGGTGCAATGCCATTCCAGGCGGAGACGGTTCGCGGTTACCTCGAAGGACTTCATCTCAACTACCTCGATGACTTGTCGCTTCGCGCCACCGGCAGCGTGCCGCAACGCCTCCCGGCGCAGATTGAACCTCGCTATCGCTACAATCAGGACTTCAAAAGCGTCTTCGCGATGGTACCTATGACCATAGCGCTGCTCCTGATTTTCATTCCCGCGATCCTGACCGCCTTGGGTGTCGTGCGGGAGAAGGAGTTAGGCTCCATCGTCAATCTTTATGTTGCCCCGGTCAGCCGCCTTGAGTTCCTTCTTGGAAAGCAGTTTCCCTATGTCGTGATCGGCGTGCTCAACTATTTGCTGATGGTTCTTTTGGCGATTTTCCTCTTCGGCGTTCCTGTAAAGGGCAGCTTTCTGACGCTCACCATTGGGGCCCTTATCTATGTGATGGCCTCGACGGGGATTGGTCTTCTCTTTTCTTCCTTTACGCGCACACAAATCGCGGCGCTTTTCGGCACCGCGATCGGAACCATGGTTCCCGCGACCCTTTTCTCCGGAATGATGCAGCCGGTGTCGTCCTTGGAAGGCAGTGCGGCCTTCATGGGTCAGATTTTCCCCACCGGGTATTTCATGACGATCTCTGTCGGGACGTTTACCAAGGCTCTCGATTTCGGTGACCTTTTGCCCGAGTTCCTGGCGTTGGTCTGTTTTCTTCCCGTCCTGACGCTGCTCAGCGTCCTGTTTCTCAGCAAGCAGGAGCGCTGATTATGCAGCGGCTCGAAAACATCTTCCGATTGGGCATCAAGGAACTCTACAGTCTGCGGCGCGATGCCGTGCTGATGGCACTGGTCGTCTGGGCCTTTACTCTTTCCGTCTATACGGCGGCGACCGGTATGTCCCATGATCTGCGGAACGGCGCGGTGGCCATGGTGGATGCCGACCGCTCCCAGCTCTCACTACGTCTTCGGCAGGCGCTCCTGCCGCCTTACTTTAAGGTGCCGGAGATGATTTCCTTCGACGAGATCGATCCCGGCATGGATTCCGGACGCTACACTTTTGTAATCGTGATCCCGCCGGAGTTCGAAGCGGATCTCCTCGCGGGGCGCGACCCGGAAATCCAGATCAACATCGATGCGACGGCGATGATGCAGGCGGGCATCGGCGAAGGTTATATCACCAATATCCTGAGTCAGGAGATTGCGGAATTCGTCGGGCCACAATCCCTCGATAGCGAGCCGATGGTGGAGTTGAAGGCGCGTTATGCCTTCAATCCCAATCTGACGTCGGAATGGTTCACCAGCGTCATGGAAATCATCAACAACGTTACGATGCTTTCGATTGTCCTGACCGGCGCGGCTTTGATTCGTGAGCGGGAGCATGGAACGATCGAGCACCTGCTCGTCATGCCGCTTCGGCCCTTCGAGATTATGCTGGCGAAGGTCTGGGCGAATGGCCTCGTCATCGTCGCCGCCGTCGGGCTGTCCCTTTGGTTGGTGGTCGAGACCATGTTGCAGGTGCCGGTCGCGGGCTCCCGCATTCTGTTCCTGTCCGGCACAGTTCTTTACCTCTTTTTCTCGACGGCGTTCGGCATATTCCTCGCTACCATCGCGCGGTCGATGCCGCAGTTCGGGCTCCTTTTCATGCTGGTCGTGCTTCCGATGAATTTGCTCTCCGGAGGAGAGACGCCAATCGAAAGCCAGCCGGAACTGCTGCAGAACATGATGCAGGTGGTCCCATCGGTCCATTTCGTCAAATTCGCCCAGGCCATCCTCTATCGGAATGCCGGTTTGGATATTGTATGGCCACAATTCCTGCTGGTGACCGCAATTGGCGGTGTTTTCTTCGCTTTTGCCGTCCTGCGATTCCGACGAAACATTTCCGAAATGAGAACTTAGTCCGTTGCGCGTGACATTCCGCAGTCTTCGCACTAAGTGGGATACGGTTGGGTGACCGAAAAGCCCGCAGCGTGGAGCAGATCGTATGGCAAAGTCCAAGAGACCTTTCGTCGTGACAGGGGGGAACGTCGATGTCCAGTGAACTACCGAGCCTTCCCCATGTCTTCGCAGCGCGCAAAGTAATCGCCGGCCAGATCCGGCGAACTCCGCTCGTCGAATCGCCTTCCTTAAGCGACGCCGTGAACGATCGGGTGCATCTAAAGCTCGAGAACCAGCAGACCACGGGTAGCTTCAAGCTGCGCGGCGCCACCAATGCGGTGCGGTCGCTGTCGAAGGATGACCGGGCGCGCGGCATTGTCGGCGTTTCCACCGGGAACCACGGCCGGGGTCTCGCTTTTGCGGCCAAGCAGGCGGGTGTGCGCTGTGTCGTTTGCATGTCTTCCCTGGTGCCGAAGAACAAGGTTGATGGTATTCGCGCTTTGGGCGCCGAAGTTCGTATTGTTGGCTCCTCCCAGGACGAGGCTGAGGAGGAAGTGACCCGCCTCGTGAAGGGGGAAGGGATGATACAGCTCCCCCCTTTCGACAACCCGAGGGTGATCGCGGGACAGGGAACGATCGGACTGGAAATTCTGGAAGACCTGCCGGATACAGAGACCCTTGTCGTTCCCATGTCCGGCGGCGGCCTGATTTCCGGGATCGCTTGCGCCGCGAAGGGCGTTAACCCCAAGATCCGCATTGTCGGCGTCACCATGGAAAAGGGCGCTGCGATGTACGAAAGCCGCAAGGCCGGGCACCCCGTGGAAGTGGAAGAATTGCCGTCCTTGGCCGATTCCCTTGGCGGCGGTATCGGCCTCGACAACCACTATACCTTTCGCATGGTCAGTGAATTGGTCGATGATAGCCTTCTGGTTAGCGAGGCGCAGATCGCGGAAGGCATCCGCCACGCCTATTGGGAGGAAAAACAGATCATCGAAGGAGGCGGCGCCGTTGGTATCGCAGCGCTGAAGGCCGGATTGGTGGAGCGGCCCGGCAGGACGGCTGTCGTCCTCAGCGGCAGCAACATCGACATGCCTTTGCATCATCGTATCATCGGCGGCGATAATCCCAACCTGGCCGAGGAAAAGAGACGCGATGGCTGAGATCAAGATCCTCAGTGAAGCGGAGTTGCGCGAGGCCGTGACGCTCGACCGGGACGCGGTGAGCTGCGTCGAGGACTGCTTTCGTGCGCTCGCGACCGAGTCCATCATCATGCCGCCGATCATGTCCTTGGATATTGCAGAGCAGAATGGCGAAGTCGACGTCAAGACAGCCTATGTCCCGGGATTCGACTCCTTTGCCATCAAGATGAGCCTTGGCTTTTTCGATAACCCCAAGCTGGGGTTGCCTAGCCTCAACGGGCTCATGGTGCTTTTCAACGCCAAGACGGGTCAGGTCGAAGCTCTGCTCTTGGACAACGGCTACCTCACGGATCTGCGCACGGCGGCGGCCGGCGCTGTTGCCGCCAAATGGCTGGCACGGGAGGATGCGCGGCGTGTCGGTGTTGTTGGGGCGGGTGTTCAAGCGCGACTGCAGGTCAAGGCTCTCGCTCTGGTACGGGACCTTGCGGAGGTACGGGTTTGGGCCCGCGACGCGGAAAAAGCGGCCAACTATGCCGCAGAGATGACGGAAGACCTGCAGATTCCGGTGAGCGTCAGCGCGTCCATAGAAGCAGCGGCGGCGGAGAGCGATATTCTGGTCACGACAACGCCCAGCAAATCCCCTCTGGTGTTCGCATCAGCCTTGCATTCGGGACTTCACATCACCGCAATGGGGTCGGACGCGGAGTATAAAAATGAGCTGGACCCGCCGGTCCTTGCCGATTGCGATCTCTACGCTTGCGATCGGCGCAGTCAATGCGAGATCCTGGGAGAATTGCATCACGCCCTGGCGGCTGGGGCCGTTTCCGCCGAGACGGTCGTGCCGGAGCTGGGCGAGATCATCGCAGGGCGCGTGCCGGGACGCAGCGGCCCCGACGATGTCACGGTCTGCGACCTGACGGGAGCCGGGGTTCAAGACACGGCCATTGCGACCTTGGCGTTTCAACGGTCGCAAGACAAAGGTGCCGGAACGGTCTTTACTAGTTGAATACAGGGGGCGGACGTGCCGGACGTGCAATTGAATTTCAGCCGCGGCGAGTATGCGGAACGGATCGCCAAGACTCGCCAGGAAATGGCGCGTCGCGGCATCGAACTGCTGATCGCCACCGATCCCTCGAACATGGCCTGGCTGACGGGCTATGACGGCTGGTCGTTTTATGTTCATCAGTGCGTTCTTCTGGGGTTGGAGGGAGACCCGGTCTGGTACGGCCGCGGTCAGGATGCCAACGGTGCCAAACGCACGGTCTTCATGGCGGAAAGCGATATCGTTGGGTATCCGGACCACTATGTCCAATCGACCGAGCGGCATCCCATGAACTTCCTGTCCGGCGTGATGACGGAGCGTGGACTGGACAAAAAGGCCATCGGCGTCGAGATGGACAACTACTATTTCTCCGCCGCCTGCTTCGCGTCTTTGCAGAAAAACCTGCCCAACGCGAGCTTTCAGGACGCGACGGGTCTGGTGAATTGGCAGCGTGCCGTGAAGTCGGATCAGGAAGTCGTCTACATGCGCCGCGCTGCCAAGATCGTAGAGGCGATGCATGCGCGCATCTTCGAGGTGATCGAACCCGGCATGCGCAAGAACGAGCTGGTTGCGGAGATCTACCGGACCGGAATCCTGGGCGCCGAAGGTCATGGCGGCGACTATCCGGCGATTGTGCCTCTCTTGCCGTCCGGTGCCGACGCGGGCGCGCCGCACCTGACGTGGGACGACCAGCCGCTACGTCCCAATGAAGGCACCTTTTTCGAGATCGCGGGCTGCCACAGGCGTTATCACTGCCCGCTGTCGCGCACGATTTTCCTGGGCAAACCGACGGACCGCTTCCTCGACGCGGAGAAGGCGCTGCTGGAAGGTATCGAGGCCGGTCTGGAAGCGGCTAAGCCCGGCAACACCTGCGGCGATATGGCCAATGCCTTCTTCGGCGTTCTGTCCCGTCACGGGATCGAGAAGGATAACCGCAGCGGCTATGCCATTGGCCTCAGCTATCCGCCGGATTGGGGCGAGCGGACAATGAGCATCCGCGTGGGCGATCCTTCCGTCCTGGAAGAAGGCATGACCTTCCACTTCATGCCGGGCTTGTGGTTCGACGATTGGGGCATGGAGATTACGGAGAGCATTTTGATCGGTCCGAAGGGGGCAGAGTGCCTGGCGAATGCCCCGCGCAAGCTCTACGTGAAGGATTAAGGGAGCCCAAGCCGATGCGTCCTTCGCCAATTGCCGCCACCGTGGATTTCGAGCGAGATGGCCTGCGGCATGGTTTTCTGAAGCTTCCTCATTCCCATGACGCTTCGGCCTGGGGTTCTATCATGATCCCCATCACGGTCGCGAAGGGCGGCCAAGGGCCGACGGTTCTCCTGACCGGGGGGAATCACGGGGACGAATACGAAGGGCCTATCGCCCTGTTCGATCTGGCGAACCGTTTGAATCCAGCGGAGCTTTCGGGCCGCGTCATTCTGGTTCCGGCTATGAATTTTCCGGCGTTTGGCGCGGCGAAACGGACGTCTCCCATCGATGGCGGCAACATGAACCGCGCTTTTCCAGGCCGGCCGGACGGCAGCGTCACGGAAAAGATTGCGGACTATTTCCAACGCACGCTTCTGCCGATGGCGGATTTCGTTTTGGATATTCATTCCGGCGGCAAAACACTGCAATTCGTGCCCTTCGCGGCAGCGCATGTGCTGGAGGACAAGGCGCAGCAGGAGCGTTGCATTGCCGCGATGCGGGCTTTCAACGCGCCTTTCTCTTTGATGCTGTTGGAAATTGACAACGTCGGCATGTACGACACTGCGGCCGAGGAGCTGGGGAAGACCTTGGTCTCGACGGAGCTCGGTGGCGGCGGTAGTGCGACGGCCCATACGGCGGCGATCGCGAAGCGCGGAGTTGACAACTTCCTCAAGCATGCCGGGGTGATGCCCGGGGAGCCTGAATTGAAGCCATCTACCTTGCTCGACATGCCGAACGCCGACTGTTACGTCACCAGCGAGACCTCGGGCCTCATTGAGTACGTGGTCGATCTTGGCGATGAGGTGCGACAGGGAGACATCATTGCCCGTGTCTTCGATATAGAACGCACGGGTGCTACCCCAACGGAGTACAGAGCCCGTCTCGATGGCCTTCTGGTCGGCCGCCATTTCCCCGGACTCATTACCATGGGGGACATTGTCGGCGTTGTGGCAGTGCCGGTCTGATCCGGGCTTTACCCTCACCAGACACCCGGCAGCAGCCGGGACCGCACCCGCCGAGCATAGTCGCCGTATCCCGGAAGCTCTTCACGCAGCGTGCGGTCTTCCAATGCCGTCCGCACGAACAGACTCCCAACCGCGAGAAGGGCAGGGACATAGGCCCACCACGAGCCGAGCATCAGAGGCGCCGAAAGAAGCCAGGCCGTGAACCCGACATAGCCGGGATGCCGCACAAAGGCGTAAGGGCCGCTGTCGATCACACGATGCCCACGCTCATGTTGGATGCGTACGGTCTTTTCGAAAAAAGGATTCACGCCCATGGCCCAGGCATTGAAGAGCATGCCTGGGACATAGAGGGTCAGCCCCAAGCCCCAAAGCCAGACCGGCATGTCCGACCAACCGAAGCGCCCGGCATCGAGTCCGGCCACCAGGTAGACCGAGCAGAATGCCGGCGTGAAAAGCCACATCCAGACCATGTCCCAGGTCTTGGTGCCTTTGCCGATCCGCATCCGGTGCGCGATCAGTTCCGGGTTCTTGCGGTCGAGATAGATGTAATTGGCCGCTAAGGTGGATACGACGACTACCAGATAGATCCAGCCCGCCGGCCAGTCCAACCGCCCCGCTGCGAGAAACAGTAGGGCCGCGAATAAGATTGTTCCCACAACGGCCGAAGCGGCGATCCGCAGGCCTGACGGCTGTGAGATGGGCGCTTCGTTCTGCGGCCTGGTCATTGGAAAGGTTCTATCATCGTCCGACCGCGGATTGATTTGCGCTCGCTCAAGCCCTAAGTGTAGCGGCCGGATATAATCGTATACGAAATGGACCAATCCCTTGAGGTCTTTGAGATCCCTCGCGGCTATCGTTGTGGATCGCAGTTCCACGACGCCGGACATGGTTGCGGCCGTGCTGCGGCACGCTATCGTCACCGGCGTGCTCGTGCCGGGCGAGAGCATTCGCCAGGATCGGGTGGCGGCGGACCTGGAGGTCAGCAAGATCCCCGTGCGCGAGGCGCTGACGAAGCTTGAGTCCGAAGGCTTGGTACGTTTCCAGCGCAACCGCGGGGCGGAGGTTACTCCGCTGTCCCAAGAGGAGATGGAAGAGGTCTTCGAGCTGCGCAAACAACTGGAATGCCTCGCGCTCCGACGCTCCATTCCAAATCTCACGCCAGCGGATCTCGCGACGGCAAAGCATCTTTGCGCGCAAGCCAACCTGGCGGCTCAGGCAAATGAGCCTTCGGGGATTGCCCCCGCCAACTGGGCCTTTCATGCGGCGTTGTTTGCCGGTCTGTCCGATGGTCCCCTGATGAAGATGGTGCGGCAGGCGAACCTCCTGGCCGCACGATACATCCATGTGCATCTGCGCAAGACCAACTCGGTCGCGCGTTCCGACCGGGAGCATCGGCAGATCCTCGCGGCTTGCGAGAAAGGGGATATCGCTCGCGCCACGGAGCTGATGGCGGAGCACCTCGACAAGGCGGTCTCAACTCTGTCCAGCCATCTGCGGGATGCCGGCCTTCCCGATTGACACCGCGCTAGTAAATCGGGAACGCCCGACAGAGAGAGGCCACTTCGGCACCGATCTCCTCTTCTTTCGGATTACCACGGTGAACCCCTGCGGCGGCATTATCGAGGATATCGGCGATCAGCGTTCCGACCCGCGTGAATTCCTCTGTACCAAAGCCTCTCGTCGTCCCGGCCGAACTGCCGAGGCGAATGCCGGTCCAATGACCAGGCCTGGGTGGATCCCGGGGTGTCGCGTTTTTGTTGCAGGTCAGCCCGACACGCTCCAAGGCTGCCTCGGCCTCGTTGCCGGTAACGCCCTTGCTACCGACATCGAGCAGCAGCAAATGGGTGTCCGTGCCGCCGCCCCAAAGCTTGAAACCCCTGGCAGCGAGTGCGTCTCCCATGGCACGGGCATTGGCGACGACCTGAGTGCCATAGCTTCTGAAGGAGTCCTGCAGCGCTTCCTTGAAGCAAACGGCCTTTGCGGCGACTACCTGCAGATGGACGCTGCCCTGGAGGCCGGGAAAGACCGCGCTGTCGATGCGGCGGCCCAAAGCTCCATCGTTGCTGAGGATCACGCCGCCACGCGGACCCCGCAGGGTCTTCGTTGTCGTGCAGGTGACGACGTCCGCGTGGGGCAGGGGGCTTTCGTGCGCGCCGGCCGCCACCAAGCCGGCGAAATGGGCCATATCGACGAGGAGCGAGGCACCGACGCTGTCTGCGGCCTTGCGGAAGCGCGCAAAGTCGATAGAGCGCGGGTAGGCCGATCCGCCCGCGATCAGCAGCTTGGGCTCAACTTCCCTGACCAACCGTTCCATTTCATCGTAATCGAGCAGGCCATCCGACGCCCGGACGCCGTAGGCGTGAACGTCGAACCACTTGCCGCTGAGATTCGGCGGGGCCCCATGGCTCAAGTGCCCGCCAGCCGCCAGGGACATGCAGACGACGCGATCGCCCGGTTTGAGGAGGGTCAGGAACACCGCCTGATTGGCCTGGCTGCCGGAGTGGGGCTGGACATTGGCGTATCGGCAGTCGAAGAGCTTCTTGGCCCGGTCGATGGCCAGCTGCTCGATGACGTCGACGAATTCGGCGCCGCCGTGATAGCGGTTCCCGGGATAGCCCTCCACGGTCTTGTTGTTGATCTCCGCACCAAGGGCGGCCAAGACGGCATGGCTCACGGTATTCTCCGAGGCGATCAACTCGATGCTCTGCCTTTGCCGCTCGCGTTCTTTCCCCAACAAGTCGGCGACTTCCGGGTCGACCGCCGCCAGAGGGGCGGTGAAGAGGGCCGATTTCATGGTGCCTCCTAAAGAAGCTCGAGTTCGTTCAACCGCAATTGGTATAATCGTATACTATTTTGGAATCAACACTCATCGCGGGTCATAGCGACAGGCGGCCGGGTGCGTTCAAAGTTCCTGTTTGCAGCGCTTGGCCGAGGCGGCGACACTCCATTTCGAGTCGATGGCTTGAGCAACGCAGGCCGAGGCCAGAAAAAGACCGGCAAAGCAAAGGACGGCGAACATGGGACGGGATCCGCGCTACGACATCCTCTTTGAACCCGTAAAGATCGGCCCTGTCACGGCCCGCAATCGCTTCTATCAGGTGCCGCATTGCAATGGCATGGGCTATCGCGATCCGACCGCCTTGGCGCGGATGCGTGGGGTGAAAGCGGAAGGCGGATGGGCCGTAGTCTGCACGGAGCAGGTGGAGTTCCATCATACCTCGGAGATTACGCCTTTCATCGAGCTGCGCATGTTCGATGACCAGGATATCCCAATGCTGGCCCGCATGACGGACGCCGTTCACGAGCACGGGTCCCTGGCGGGGATCGAGCTCTGCTACAACGGCATGAACGGACCCAACTTCTATAGCCGCGAAGTCCCAATGGGTCCCGCCCACTTGCCGGTCGCGACCTTCACCAACGACCCGATCCAGGCTCGCGCGATGGACAAACAAGACATCGCGAACCTGCGCCGCTGGCACCGCAAGGCTGCGTTGCGCGGCAAAGAGTCGGGCTTCGATATCGTCTATATCTATGCGGCCCACGGCCTGGGAGCGCCCCACCACTTCCTCTCAAGGCGCTTCAACGACCGCGGCGACGAGTACGGCGGCAGCCTGGAGAATCGGGCCAGGCTGCTGAAGGAGCTCATCGAAGACACCAAGGATGCAGTGGGAGAGACCTGCGGGGTCGCGGTGCGCGTCACGCTCGACGAACTGATGGGCCCGGAAGGCTTTCAGAAGTCCGAAGCTGAGGAGGTCATCGGGCTTCTCGGCGAACTGCCCGACCTTTGGGACGTCTGTCTGGCCGGTTGGGAGAACGATTCCGTCACCTCGCGGTTTGGGGAAGAGGGCGCCCAGGAGTCCTTCGCGGAGGGGGTCAAGGCCCTGACGAGCAAGCCTGTCGTCGGCGTCGGGCGCTTCACCTCCCCCGACGCGATGGTCCGGCAGGTACGTACCGGCATCCTGGACATGATCGGCGCGGCGCGCCCCTCTATCGCCGATCCCTTTCTGCCGAAAAAGATCGAGGAAGGCCGCCCGGAGGACATCCGGGAATGCATCGGCTGCAATATCTGCGTTTCCGGCGATTTCACCATGTCGCCGATCCGCTGCACCCAGAACCCGACAATGGGGGAGGAGTGGCGGCGCGGCTGGCACCCGGAGCGTATTGCGCCGAAAGGATCGGACGACAGTGTCTTGGTGGTGGGGGGCGGTCCCGCGGGCCTGGAATGCGCCAGGGCGCTCGGGCGGCGCGGTTACGCGGTCACTCTTGCCGAAGCCGGCACGGAGCTGGGTGGGCGGGTGACGCAGGAAAGCCGCCTTCCCGGACTCTCGGCCTGGGGCCGGGTGCGGGACTACAGGGAGGGGCAAATCCAGCAGCTTCCCAGCATCGAAGTATATTTCGATAGCCGTCTGACCGCTGAGGAGGTGCTGTCCTTCGGTTTCGCGCATGTGGCCCTGGCAACCGGCGCCACCTGGCGCCGCGACGGCGTGGCGCGGGCCCACACCAGGCCGTTGGATCTGGATCCCGCCATGGAGCTTCTGACGCCCGATGACTTGATGGCGGGAAAGAGGCCGCGCGGCCGCCGCGTCGTGCTGTACGATGACGACCACTACTATATGGGCGGTGTGCTCGCGGAGCTGCTGGCGAACGATGGAGCCGAGGTGCATATCGTCACGCCCGCCGCCGACGTTTCCAACTGGACGCACAACACCATGGAGCAGCATCGCATTCAGGCGCGCTTGCTTGAACTCGGTGTCGTCCTGCACCCCCACAGGGCCATCTTTTCCGCAGGAGGAGACAGTGTAGCGTTGCGATGCGTGTTCACAGGTCGAGAGAGCAGTCTGGCGTGCGACAGCTTGGTCCTCGTGACAGCGCGCCTGCCGAACGAAGTGCTCTATCAAGAATTGCTGGGGCGCAGGTCGGGTTGGGCGGACGCGGGAATCAAGAGCGTGACTCCGATCGGCGATGCGCTGGGGCCCGGAACGATCGCGGCGGCGGTCTACGCCGGCAGACGTTATGCCGAAGAGCTCGACGGTCCGGACCTGGATGACGATTTGCCACCATTCCGGCGCGAAGTCACCGCGCTCGCACCATTGCAGGCTGAGTAACACGCCTCTAACGCACGAGAGTGACCGGGACGGGTGCCTATGTGCTTGGCAGTTTCCTGATCAGGCCCTAGCCTAAAGATATAGGGGACGGCCTGAGCCGGGCCGCGGATAAGGGGAAGGGTGGCGATGCTTCCGGATAATAAATCTTGTGGGGTCAAAGCGTTACGTTGGAGCGCTTCTGTTCAGAGGCAACAGGTTTCAATCCGGGCGGACCGGGATCGTAGGTCTGACAAAAGGCAGGGTTACGCGGCCGGACGGCGTGCCGGGCTTCTGTCCTGCGCGTTGATTCTCTTTGCTGTCTCGGCTTGCACTAAGCTCGGCCCCGATTTCCAGGCGCCGCAGGCTCCCGCAACCGAGGCCTGGATCGAGCAGGCCGATCCGAAGGTCAAGCGCGAGCAAGCCGACTTCAGGAACTGGTGGCAGGTCTTCGGCGATCCGAAGCTCGACGAGCTGGTCCAAACGTCCTACCAGCAGAACCTCACGCTCCGAACCGCCGGGTTGCGGGTGCTCGAGGCGCGGGCACGGCTCGGCATTGCGGTCGGCAATCAATATCCGCAGCTCCAGGAAGGAACGGGCGACTACAACCTCAATCGGCAGAGCGAGAATGCACCGAACGGCGCAGGCGCGAACCGAAGCTACGGCAATCTGACTGCTGGATTGGACACGGCGTGGGAAATCGACTTCTGGGGCCGCTTTCAGCGCGGTATCGAGTCCGCGGATGCCGACCTTGGGGCAACAATCGCCGACTACGACGACCTGCTGGTGATCCTGACCTCGGATGTGGCGGGCTTCTACATTCAGATGCGTCAGGCAGAGGAACGCCTGCGGCTGGCGCGGGACAACGCCGAGATCCAGCAGCGCTCTCTGGAGATCACCGAAGTCAGGTTCCGCAATGGCGCGGTGACGGAGCTGGACGTGCAGCAGGCCCGGGCCTTGCTCAACGATACCTTGTCCCTCATCCCACAGTTTGAGATCGACAGGCGTCAGGCGCAGAACGCGCTCAGCGTATTGCTCGGAATCACACCGGACGAGTTGCAGAGGATTATAGGAGGGGAGGGTGCCATTCCCTCGGCACCGCCGGAGGTCGCGGTGGGCATTCCGAACGAATTGCTGCGCCGGCGCCCGGACATTCGCCGTGCGGAGCTTGTAGCGGCTTCGCAAAGCGCACAAATCGGGATCGCAGAGGCCGACCTCTATCCGCGGTTCTCTCTTGCCGGTTTCGTTGGGTTTCAGTCGAGCCACTCTGGCGGCGCGCAGTCGAACAATGCCGATCTCGGTGACTTTCTGAGCGGAGATAGCTTCACCGGCTCGATCGGACCATCTATTCGCTGGCCGATCCTCAACTACGGCCGCCTGAAGAACAACGTCCGCGTTCAGGATGCACGGTTCCAGCAGTTGATCGCGGACTACCAGAACTCGGTGTTGCGCGCCTATCAGGAGGTGGAAGACGGCCTGGTCGGTTTCCTGAAGTCCCAGGATCAGACAGCCTTTCTCGGACAAAGCGTTGCGGCTTACCAACGTTCCGTCGACCTTTCGCTTTTGCAGTATAGAGAGGGGATCGCCGACTATATCCGGGTGCTGGACACACAACGCTTCCTGGTCGATGCGCAGGACAGACTGGCCGTCAGCCAGGGGAACATCGCGTTGAATCTTGTCGCAACTTACCGGGCTCTCGGCGGTGGCTGGGAAATCCGCGATGCCGACGGCTTCGTTCCGGAAGATACGCTGGAGGTGATGAAGACACGCACGGATTGGGGCGATCTTCTTCCGCCAGCGGATCTCGATGCGGCGCCGACAACCGGCGAGGAAAGTGGACAACGCGACAACCTTTTCCGAACTCCGGACTGGTAACGCCCAGAGATCTGACCTGACAGTGGACAAAAGGAAGCGCCGGTACGGGGGACGCGGTCCGGCGCTTCCAACTCGGGACGGGGCCATCTGAGGCAACCTCTTGAGGTGCTCTCCGGACGGTCAGGCGTCTCCGAGCGTCAAGGGCAGAAAGGTCTGCGATCCGGCCCGTGCGACGAGCGCGGGTGCCACGGTTTCCCCGTCGTCACGTAGGGATGAGATCTTTCCCGCAAAGGTTTCGGTGTCTTCGATTTCTTCCAAGGACACACTCTTGATGACGTCTCCGGTCCGGAAGCCGGCTTCCGCAGCGGGGCTGCCGGGCATGACTTCAAGGACGACGACCCCGCCGTCCTGATCCTCGATACCAAACCTCTCTTTGTGCAGATCGTTCAGGTTATCCAGGACCAGACCGATGTTGGGTAGCGTCAGAGCCCCGCCCGGCTGAAGCAGTGAGTCCTCGCTTGCAGGGGTGACCTCTGCGCTTGCCGTATTCATAAGTCCGGTCTTCACGGACAAGGTCTCTTCCTTACCTTTGCGCCAGACTGTGACGTTAACCTCTTGCTTGACTGGAGTTGCGGCAACCAGCTTCGGCAGATCGCGAAGCTCCGACACAGCCTTACCGTTCCATTCCAGAACAACGTCGCCGGCCCGAAGTCCCGCTTCTGCCGCCGGACCGTCCGCATCGACGGTGGCGATCAGTGCCCCGGCCGTATCCTCGAGGCCGAAACCCTCCGCGATGTCCTCGGTCAGGGGTTGGATGCGGACACCGATCCAAGAGCGCATGACTTTCCCGTCGTCCATAAGGTCCTCGATCACGAGGCGCGCGGTCTGGGACGGAATGGCAAAGCCTATGCCAACAGAGCCGCCGTTGGGCGAATAGATCGCGGTGTTGATGCCGATGACCTCGCCCTCCAAATCGAAGGAGGGTCCACCGGAGTTGCCTCGGTTGATCGGTGCGTCGAGCTGCAGGAAGTCGACAAGCGACTGGTCGTTGAGGTCCCGGCCACGGGCCGAGACGATGCCCGCGGTGACGGTGCCGCCGAGGCCGAAAGGATTGCCCACGGCCATGACCCAATCACCGACCCGGATCTTATCGGAATCTCCCCAAGAGACATGGGGCAGAGGCTCTTCGCTTTTCGCCTTGAGGAGAGCGAGATCTGTCCGTGGGTCGCTACCGATCAACTCGGCGTCGAAGCTGCGTCCATCGCTGAGAGTGACGGTGATGCCGGACGCGCCGTCGATGACGTGATGATTGGTGACAATATGGCCTTCAGGGTCGATCAAGAACCCTGACCCCAGCCCGCGTGCCTGCTGGCCCGGACCCTGAGGACCAGGGCCGTGGGGCGACGGGTACTGGTCCGGCGGTTGATCCAGGAACCTGCGGAAGAAGTCGCCAAAGGGCGAGTTCGGCGGGAACGGCATCGGAGGTGCCGCCTTTGGACCCTGACGCTGACCGAACTGCTGTCCCTCGTCCCGAACCAGTTGACGTTCATAGGTCGTTTGAACGTTTACGACGGCCGGCGAAACCTCGGCGGCCAGTTCGGCGAAGCTGCTCGGCGCGGGCCGGGCGTGCGCCGGGACTGTCCAAAGGCTGACGGCGCCGACACCGCTCAGGGTTACGGCGAGTGCCGCAGTCGCTGTCAGCCGACGTAATCGACGCAGCGTCGCAATAGGAAGCCTTGTGCCTTGCTGAGCGGGCCTTGAAGTTTTGCTATGCAAGATTGTCATCTCCATCATTGTCCTGGACGACGTCTCTGTCCGGATTGTGGAGAGCAGATGGGGTAAGCAGGTTACCGCTGCTTCTCTGGAGAATTAACTTTTCGTAACTCGAGACCGGGAAAAATGGTCCGTCCGGTGGAGGCGCTGCCTCCTGGTCCAATCAGAAGAACTTGGAAAACAAACCCTTTTTTGAGATCGCTGAATGGAAGCGATGTCGGTTCCCTGCGATTTCTATGGCTGTGAGTTTCCCGCTGAAGTAAACGCCACTGTCCACGCAGATCCGGTGTGGCTTCACTGCCGGACCCTCAGGCGTGTGGCCGTGAACAACGACGAAGTCATGGGGCCAATTCTTGCAGTCCAAAAAAGGATCCCGTATTCCGATCAGGTCCTTGTCGGTCTGCTCCTCAAGTGAGCGCTGAGGCTCAATGCCCGCGTGCGCGAAAACATAGTTCCCGGATCTGAAGACCGGCATAAGGGAATCGAGGAACGCCAACCGCTCCTCGCCCAGTTTCTCTCGCAGGAATGTAGGCAAGTCGTCATCCGGTTGGAGTTTCGCGCCTTTTTTCATGGCCTTGATGGTGGCACCGCCTCCAAACGCAACCCAATGCTTGAGGTCTTCAGGCGAATAGTCCTCGTCGCAAATCGCTTGCATTAGGTAAGCGTCATGGTTGCCGCGGAGACGCACCTCCTTGGTGCCTTCCAGACCAAGGCCCTGATTGACCAAATCCAGGCATGCCAACGGGTCGGGCCCCCGGTCGATGTAGTCACCCAGCCAAATCATGGTTGCCTGAGACGGATCATAAGACTCTTCAATTGTCTTCCGAATGTGGTCGTGAAGAGCCCCCAGGTTCGCCGCGTAGCCATGCACATCCCCTATCGCGAACAGCGATTGCCCTTCGGGACAGGGCTTCAAGGCAGTCTCCCACTCAGATGTTTCGATGTGGACTTTCATAATGCCCTGAACCTGCCAGCTGTGTGTTTCAAATCTGTTTTCCTGCGGTCGTGACCGGCCGTGCCCAATGGCATTCCGGACCTGGCGGCCGAAACAAAGCGCCGTGCCGATAGGACGGGAGCATTTGGCTCGGGACGGTGTAGGCGGATTGGCAAGATGAACAGCCTCCCAGGCAATATCCTTTTGCGCGCCAACGCAGCGCCGTTCCCTTCGGTCGACGGTGCCCTAGGCCGTGATTGACAGGTTTAGGTGCCGACTTTGCAATGGTGCCCAAATCCGGCCCGGTACAAGATATCTTGATGTCAGCAACCGACGCCCAACTTCAAGGCTGCGCGGCATGGAGATTCCTCCTAAGCCTTAGTAAGGAGACAATAATCGCCTCAATTCAGCCATGTAGGAAAGAGTTGGGCGTGGCCGACAGAGAATAGAGAAGAAGAAACTCTTCTTCGAGGGGTTTTTTCGTTATGAAGGATTCCTTGAGTTTTGCAGACACACAAACGAACATTAACAAAGTCGAGAGAGCTTCTCGTCATAAGCCATCTCAATACAGGGTAGCTTTTTCAGTTTCAGACAAAGATCGTATTCCTTTAACGCGATACGCAGGCGCGCCCGATCAAGTATACATTGAACCCCACAATCATTGGTGATTAAATTCTTAATTCAATGGCTTGGGGGGCCAAAGTCGACATATGGAGAGAAGCGATAGTCAATGGAGTTTCTTCCATGGCGACCTACTTTAAGTCCAATGCCCGGGACGCTGATTGAAAGGAACTTTTGTCATATAGGACAGGGTCCGGATGACATCGGCAGGCGGCGTTGTGGCACGAAATCTATGGCGGTTCGCACTGGAAGGTTTGTGACCATAGCAAAAAGGTAGCGGTACATGGTGCAGTTGACCGGTTGGAAGCATCCTCGGCACGGCACCTTTGCAGCAAAATTGGCTACCCCGTCCCTAAAGCGCTATCGAAACTGATGATTTGCTCTCTGAATTGTCGAAACGTGGTGGTGCGTTTTGGTGCGCCACGTTTGAAAAGGGACATGGTCGATGCTGCGAGAAAAAACTAGACAGGAGGACGACAACCAGAGTCAGACTACGCTACTTGAAATCAATTTGAAGCCAGAGATCTTTACGCTCAGGGTATGATGAACTGAAATGTCTAAGGGCCAGCATGCAATCGGGAGTTCAACAAGTTTGATGAAAGCTATCCCAGAGTACGACCATGCTGATCCTTCCTCATCAGCGATACCCTTCTTTCAGCCTGACATTACACAGTCTGAAATAGAAGCCGTGTCCCGGGTCCTTAGGTCCGGCTGGCTAACGAGCGGGCCCGAAACTCAGGTCTTTGAGGAGGAGTTTGCGAGTTTCATTGGCGGACCGGTTGAGGCCGTAGCGGTCAACTCCTGCACTGCGGGACTGCATTTGGCGTTGGAGGCTCTGTCCATCGGACCCGGCGACGAGGTCCTGGTCCCGGACATCACCTTCACCGCGACTGCGGAGGTCGTAAGGTATATGGGCGCAGAGGTCGTGCTGGTGGATATCGATCCCACGACGCTGAACCTCAATCTCGATGGGGCCGCGGATGCAATCACCTCTCGAACCAAGGCGATTATAGTCGTTCATATCGCAGGTCTGTCGGCGGACCTGCAAGGGGTCAGCGATCTTGCTTCCCGCCACGGACTGAAGGTAATCGAGGATGCTGCGCACGCGCTGCCGACCACTTTTGACGGAAACCAGATCGGCCGCCCCGGATACTCCGACGCCACGGTCTTCAGCTTCTACGCCAACAAAACGGTTACGACCGGGGAAGGAGGAATGGTCGTCTCAAGTAACCAGGAGCTACTTGAGCGTTGCCGGATACTCAGGAGCCACGGTATCGATCGAGACGTTCATAACCGTTTTACGTCCGAATGCAGCAAGTGGCAGTATGATGTCGTTGCCCCCGGCTTCAAGTACAACCTGACCGATATTGCCTCCGCATTGGGCCGCGTTCAACTTCGGAAATGCTATGAGCTGCAAAGTGATCGAGCCCTATCGGTTCAGAAATACGATAGTGGCCTCGGGGACCTTCCGCTGAGGTTGCCGCCGCGTCCAAAGGGCAATGATCTACATGCTTGGCACCTTTACGTAATCCAACTGACAAGGGATGCACCCATTTCCCGAGGCGATCTCGCGAGATTTTTCGACCAAAGGCAAATTGGTTATTCCGTGCACTATACGCCTCTTCACCGATTGAAGTATTGGCGGGAGCGATATGATACCAGCGACGTCAAATTCCCGCATGCTATGGAATACTTCGAAAATTGTTTGACGCTACCGTTGTATCCAAAGATGCCAGAATCATCGATTCAGCGTGTGATTGATACCGTGCGTGAGGCAATGCGCTCGTAATGTGGTGGCAGAAGGCCTTTTCCTCCCTTGCCTTAAAGCGCTCCTTCGATTTGATCGCATCGGCGGGGGCTTTGTTGCTGACTCTGCCACTATTCGCCGTCATAGCCATCGGCATTAAGCTTGATAGTCCGGGCCCGGTTTTTTTTCTCCAGCAAAGGGTCGGTTTCGGCGGAAGGCTTTTTCATATCATCAAATTCCGGTCTATGAAGTCCGATAGCGAATCATTGGGAATGCGGATCACCGAATGCGGGGATCCCAGGATTACCCGGTTTGGCAGACTCTTGCGAAAATGGAAACTCGATGAGTTGCCGCAATTGATCAACGTTGTTCTTGGCGATATGTCCGTTGTGGGGCCTCGTCCTGAAGTTCCGGAATTCGTAGAAATGTTGAGCTCCAAGGAACGTCAGCTCTTGTTTTCCATTCGGCCCGGAATCACGGACTATGCGACGATCAGATTTCGCAATGAAGAGCAGATACTTTCTAACGAATCAGACCCCAAAAGCTATTATTCTAAAAATATACTGCCTGAGAAAAGTATGATGCACAGAAAGTACATACTTGAACGTAACTTCTTCATCGATATGAAGATTATATTTTATACGATATGCAGGATTTTTACGGCGAGACGATATCAGGAGAACGATTAGGGTGTTGCAAACGCCTATGTATCGTGGCGACGCATTCCTATAGATAAAAAGATATGTAACCATGAAAATTAGAGTGCGAGGTGAGTTTGCTAAACTCATTAGAAAGAAAATCGTTTAAGCACGCTTGTCTTGAAGCAGATTGATATGGCGAAAATCGTCGTTGTTGGCGGTCCCGACACGCGGCATCGCGTGCCGTTTGCACGTTCGCTCGTGCGCAAAGGCTGGGATGTGACCGTTGTAACGTCGAGTATGGACGGCCTTTCCGATACTTCTGAGTTTCAAGTGCGCGAGTATGATTTGGCTCGGCAGATTTCGCCTTTTGGCGATCTCAAATCCCTCTACCAGCTCTATAGGATCTGCAAGGATTTGTGCCCGGAAGTGGTGCAGACCTTTGATACCAAGCCCGGAATTTACGGCATTATCGGCGCGAAACTGGCGGGTGTCCCAGTCCGTGTTCGCACCTTGACGGGGTTGGGACAGTTCTTCACTGGAGCGCGGTCCCCGGTGCTGCGAAGCATTTTCGAAACACTCTTGCGAGCGGCTTCATCTGCTGCGAGCCGAACCGTTCTTCAGAACCCGGATGACATGCAGGTATTGGTGCGAAAGAGGCTCGTTTCGGAGGACAAGGCTCGCGTCATCCTCGGCTCCGGGGTCGAATCCGAAGCCTGGAAGACCCGGACAGGGAGGATAGACCGCGCGGCAGTTCGATCCGAACTTGGATTTCAGGATGAGTTCATAGTTCTCTTTGCAGCACGTATGCTTTGGTCCAAGGGCGTAGGGGAATTGCTGGAGGCCGCGAAGGCCCTGCTCGTGAAGAGACCGGGTATCCGATTTGTGCTCGCAGGGCCGCGCGAGGAAGGCCGCGATTCCGTCCCTGACAGCACGTTGATGCAGCTGCCGGACAACGTGACCTACCTAGGCGAGCGCAGTGACTTGGAGAACCTGTACGCCGCGGCCGACGTCTTTGTTCTCCCGACCTCCTTTCCGGAAGGTATTCCGCGAGTCCTGATGGAAGCGGGGGCCATTGGATTGCCTTTGATTGCAACCGATACACCCGGTTGCCGGGAAGTGGTCGTTTCCGGTGCGGGGGGATATCTGATCGAGCCCGGCTCCCCAGCCGAGTTGGAGGGCGCAATTGCCAAGGTTTCCGACCTTACCAATGACGAAAGAGCGCGATTGGGCGCGTTCAACCAGAACCACATTCGCGAGACGTTAGACCTCGAAAGGGTCGTTGAGGGGTACGTCGACCTCTATGGTACTTCATGATTGGAGAATTGAAGTGGCGAGTAGTGGCTATTGATTGGTAATGAGGAAGTTTTTTAGGCCTGGCGCGACCGTGGGCCAGGAATAGATCCATGGCGTTTTAGCGATGACTTAGTGTTATTTGGTTTTCATTTTTCTGGTTAAGAATTGGAAAGACTTTGCCTTTGTGTGGTTTCATTACATCAAAAATTGCGGTCGATATATTCGGTATTTGGACGAGGTTATTTATCCGGAGTCTTGGCTGCTCATTGCAGCGTCAAATGGTCGCACCTCATTTGCGTAACGGGAGAGCGCTTGCCGATCTAGCGCCTGGAATCACCTCCTGAATCTAGGATATGATCGGACCCATCGAGATCGAATAAAGGCCGGGGGCGAAAGAGATGAAACTGCAAATCTTGTCTCATGCGGGACTTGCGATTGATGCATGTGGCGCGCAGTTAGTGTGCGATCCTTGGCTCGTCGGAAGCAGCTATTGGCGATCATGGTGGAACTATCCCGAGGTCGACTCAGACCTGGTAGATTCTCTGAATCCGTCATTTATCTACATTACCCATATTCATTGGGACCATTTTCAGGGCGCTTCGCTCAAGCGTCTGGGGACGCACATCCCCGTCATAATTCCGAAGGATCGGACTTCGCGGATGTACGACGATCTGAAAAAAGTCGGATGCGAGACGGTCATCGAACTGGAACACGGCGGCTCGATCGAACTCGCTGATGGGTTTCGTATCTGGTCCTATCAATTCATGCCGGCAATGGATAGCGCTATCATTATCGAAGCGGATGGGGTGAAGGTATTGAATGTCAACGATGCCAAATTCCTGGGGCTTCCGCTCAAGCAGATCGTAAAGGAACACGGCCCCTTCGATTTCGCCCTACGGAGCCACAGTTCAGCGAATTCCAGGGTTTGCTATCGCTACTTGGATGCGGAAACTCCACCTCCGGACGATGATGATTACTATGTCCATTCGTTCGCCCAATTCATGAATGCCGTCCGGCCGCGCTATGCTATTCCTTTTGCCAGCAACTGCTGTCATCTGCATCGCGATACGTTTCAGTATAACAACATACTAACGACACCTGTTCGTGTGGCGGAGTATTTCGAAAACTATCGGGCCGAACATAATCTCGATACAGAGATCAAGGTTATGGTTTCGGGAGACTATTGGGATCAAGAGACCGGCTTTCATATCAGTGACCGAGATCTGTTTACAAACCACGAGCAACAGGTCGCCGAGTATCAGGCGAGGAAATCGAAAGTACTGAGCGAGACCTATGAAAAGGAAGACCGCTTGACGATTTCGTCGAAGCCTTTTCAGAGATTTTTCAGCAAGTTCTGGTCGGACGTCCCTTATCTGTTGCGCAGGGGATTTAAGGATAAGCCGATGCTGTTCATCGCAACGGCAGGCAACAAGCGGTCCTGCTTCCTTGTCGACATATATGCGAAGGAAGTGACAGAAGTGCCGGAAAGCGATTCTAGCAGCTATCCGAGGCAGATCATCATCCCGGTCGCCGTGCTCCGCAAGGCGCTTGCCCTGAATATGTTTGAGCACGCATGGATCTCCAAACGCGTACTGTGCCTCGCGAACAAGGACGAGATGCAGTATCTTGAGCGGTTCGCGAGACTGCTCGAGCTGTATGAGTATGATTACTTCCCGCTCAGGAAGCTCTTTTCCGCTCGTTCCCTCTCTGTCTGGGCCCGGCGCTGGAGAGAGGTTCTGTTCTACTTTCAAGCGCTCGTATTTGTGTTGCGCGGCGTGCCAATGCGTCACCTCGAAGGCAGGTTCCTATCCGGCGTGAGAGGGTAAGCGGCAGCCGGCGTTGGGCAAGTCCCAGCAGGGGTGGCACGCGGCCTGAGTTTTCAGGCGTCCGCTTTCCCCGTGGCGTTCAGTTCATGATGTGCTGCCGGATGCTCGCTTTTTCCCGCAGGGTGCCAATGCTCTACATCACCTGAATCACATCATCCAAGGCGTTCGGATTCAGGAGGTCTTGATTCAGACCGCTCTCGCTCGCCGCCAACGAAGCTCCGAAGTCTTCGGGCTGGGACTCGGCCGCCGCGGTGGCGGGAACTTCGGCCGCGGGTGTGTAAGTCATCTTAGCGATTTTGAAGTCGGAGCTGTCCTCGATGATGTCGTTATCTGGGAGGTTGTTGTAGGGCTTGGCGCTTATCTCGAGAGAACTGAACGCATCGTCGGCCGTGATTTCGAACTCGTAAAGGTCCTGTCCGATTGGAAGACCTTCTCTTGGATCAAGCAGGCCGCTTCCGACGAGTTCGCCATTGCTGTCGAAGGCTTCCCAAGCAGCCATCTCGACATTTCCTCCGTGTTCGGATGCTTTGAGCCTGCCGACTTGGAGCGAAACTTCGGCGATGTCCTTACCATAGTCGAACACGAGCCTTTCACTGTCTCCACCCACTCCGTCTCCATCCTGATCCACAACGCTGAAATCGATCTGATGATCGGACCGGCCGCCCGCGACGCTCAGTCCTCTCGTTCCATATTCAAGTGACAGGAAAACTTCACCTGCGCTGCCGTCCCAGTTTTCTGCGGTGACTTTAACGTCACCCCAGTACTGATCGCCGTCACGCTCGGTCAGGCTGCCGGATCGTGCGACCAGTTCCACGGGTTCTGCTTGGTTTTCGATGACCGTGAGCGACACCGTTGCGGTGGCGTAGCCGCCCCTTCCATCGGAAATGGCGTAATCGAAGCTGGCATCGCCGGTGAAGTCGGCCTGCGGCTTGAAGATGATTGCGTCATCCGCCAGCGTAACGGTGCCGTTGAGGGCGTCTCCTACGGATTGAACTGCAAGCAGATCCAGATCGGCATCGGTATCGTTCGCAATGATCTCCTCGAGGGGGATCGTCAGAGGTAGGTCTTCGAGAGCAATAAAGCCGCTGTCGTCGGTCGCGACGGGCCAATCATTTATTGATTCGACGACCATCCGCGCATCGAGGACCTGCGTCCAAACGTCGTCTTCGCCATAGGCGGTCCAGGCGAACAGAGTTTCGCCATGCCAGTTTGCATCCGGCTGGAAGGTCAATCCGGACAGGTCGGACACTATGATTTCGTTTCCGGCAAGAACCGCGGCGCCGTTCAACAAGAGCGCACCGTTCTCTGGCAGGCTTGTAACCTTGATCTTGGCCAGGCTGTTGGCCAGAACCGGATCCTGTAAAGAAGCCTCGAAGTCGGAGGCGGTAAAACGGATAGCATTGTCTTCCGCACCGGTCAGTACCAGCTCCAATCCGGCGTCTCTTTCCTCGATATCTATGAAAACCGTGGCGGTGGAAGTGGCGCCCGACCCATCCGAGACCATGTAATCGAATTGGGCCGGCCCGCTGTAGCCATCCTCAGGTATGAAGGTGACTAGCCCGTTGGTGAGAGGAGTTAGATCCCCCAGAGTTCCACTCTCTGTGCCGAAGGCTTGGATTTGTGATGCTGAATCCTCTTCTCCGTTCAGCAGGACTGTTCCGTGGATTGCGTTCGTGACGGACACTACGACCAGCAGGTCGCCCTCGGGGTCGTTGTCGTTTCGGGTCAGGTCGGAGGAGTCAATTAGGATGGAAGTGCCTTCGCGCGACACGAAGCCTGTGTCGTTGCTTGCTACCGGAGCATCATTTTGCGGATCCACCGTGAGGTTTACAGACGCGGTCTGAGCCGAGAAGTCCGTGCCGTCATAGCCGGACCAGGAGAAAGCGGTCTCGCCGTTCCAGTCGGCATCCGGCAGGAAGGCGAGAAGGGCCAGCTGCGCGGCGGGGATCTCCTGACCGGCGGCGACGGCCAGTCCGTCCAGGGTGAGGCTGCCGTTGGCCGGCAGGCTGTCGATGCGCACAAGGTTCAGGGCATCGCCGTCGCCATCGGAGAAGGCATCGGTGAAGTCGCTGGCGGCAAAGGCGATAACCTCATCCTCGTTGCCTGACAGCGAGACATCGGAGACGACGGGCAGCTCATTGACGGGATCGAGGGTCAGCGTAACGGTCGCGGCCTGAGCCGAGAAGTCCGTGCCGTCCTGTCCCGACCAGGAGAAAGAGGTCTCGCCGTTCCAGTCGGCATCCGGCAGGAAGGCCAGAAGTCCCAGCTGCGCCGCTGGAATCTCCTGTCCGGCGGCGACGGCCGCTCCGTCCAGGGTGAGGCTGCCGTTGGCGGGCAGGCTGTCGATGCGCACCAGGCTCAGGGCATCGCCGTCGCCATCGGAGAAGGCATCGGTGAAGTCGCTTGCGGCGAAGGCG
>Ga0207422_1000946_pt1 | contig 72258 bp, 45 predicted proteins | sample MarCyaLeptolynsp_FD_187757 | JGI IMG/M metagenome (GOLD analysis project Ga0207422, IMG submission 187757) | Marine cyanobacterial communities from Panama - species 1 Leptolyngbya sp. (SPAdes) | ecosystem: Environmental > Aquatic > Marine > Unclassified | place: Panama: Panama City | collected...
AGGAAAAGCTCTTAGGCGCTGATATATAGCAGTTCTCGTCTACTACTCCCTCAAGGGGCTGGGTAGACTTCATACGTGCCAAATGTGGGTTATAAATGGTGGGTCAACTCACGCTCAAGTCTACTAGCAAACATATCGAAGGCAATGTTTTGGTCATGTCGATCCAAACCATCCACAATCACCAATAATTTTTGCTTTCTATCCTCTTCCGCTGTCCTAATAATATCATTAACTCTAGTGATCATTTCACTTAGCTGGGGTTTAATATTCAGAGATTTAGTCATCTCTCTCGTTAATCCCTGCTTCAGGACTAAACCAGTTTGTTTAAGAATATCTGGTAAACCCAAATTGGCAATAGCTTGGTCTTTCTCTTGATAAACTACAGTTACCAAACTCTCTTCTAAAGCCACCAGTAATTGCTCATCTTTATTAGACCACCAACCAGGTTGAATCGCCTGACGACAAATTTCCTGAGCAATAAGTACTACTACCTCCGCATATTCAATATTATAGCGATCGAGAGCGGTTGCCGTATTAATCCAAATTACCGCATAATCTTCAGCTAACTGCTGCTCAACCCGCCGCAATTCTGTCGTCTTTCCTCCACCAAGATGTCCTGCTAGTAAAAACTTCGTTGGCTCATCTTCCATGGCCAGAGAACTAAGCAAATTCTCCACCGGACTATCAGGACGCTGGACATAAAAATCCCTCAAATCTTCAGGTTTACTCAGCGCTTCTTCGGGCTTAAACAGCTGGTAAACTGGCTTCCAAAACTTAGTGTTAGTCATTGGTAATATCTATAAAAATTTATACGTCTCCCTGATACTGATAAACCTCGTTGAGTGTAGATGATGATTGGTGTGCAGTCGTTGAAGTTAATTGAAGAAGCCTGAGTAATAACTATCTAATATGCTTATTTAATGGCAGCACCCTGCGTAGGTAGACGCTAGGGTAGAATGCACTCTTAACTCAAAGAATCTCTGATTCTTTAGAGAAAATGATTGAATTTGGGATTACTTTGGAGTTGTTTAAGTACCTGCTTGATCTCCTGGGTTCGGTCTTTTTTCACAATTAAGGTTGCATTGCGATCGCGTACCACAACCACGTCCTCTAAACCAATAGTGACAATTACCTCATCCTCACTACTAGAGTAAAGAATAGACCCTTCGGTATCCATGCTTACATGGTTAGCTAATTCTATATTGGGTGAATCTCCTTTCAGGAGGCGCTCCAAAGCATTCCAGTCTCCTAAATCATCCCAACCAAAGGAAGCAGGTATAACATAACTTAGCTGTGTTTTCTCCATCAAAGCATAGTCAATACTCTTCTTCGGGATTTGGGAATAAGCAGCCACACCTTTTTCTTCCAATGGAGCCATAATTTCCGGTGCATGGGTGCGGAGTTCTGCTAAAACCACCTCAGCGCGGAAGATAAACATCCCACTATTCCAACTGAATCGACCTGTAGCCAGAAAACTTTCTGCTGTCTCTCGGTTAGGCTTTTCAGTAAATCGGCTGACTTTGTAAATTGGCAACCCTTCCAGATTACCCAGTTTTTCTCCTTGTTCAATATAGCCATAACCCGTGGATGGATGGGTGGGAGTAATTCCCAGGGTTACAATCGCATCCTCCGCTGAAGCTAGCTGAGTAGCAGCTTCGATAGTTGCTTGAAAAGCCTGTTGATCTTGAATCCAATGATCAGCTGGGAAAAACCCCACAATAGCATCTTCCCCGTAAATTCGGGCAATTTCCAGGATTGCCCAAGCAACCGCAGGTGCTGTATCCCTTCCCTCCGGTTCTGCCAGCAAGTATTTTTCCTGTAGCTGGGGTAATTGTTCGTGAACCCCCTGAGCTATGCTAGCCGATGTCACCACCCACAACTTCTCAGGGTCACCAGTTAACTTACTCAGGCGCTCAGCCGTTGCCTGTAATAGACTCTTACCACTCCCATCTAAACTTAAAAATTGCTTTGGTCTATACTTGCGGCTCAAAGGCCAAAAACGCTCTCCTTTGCCACCGGCAAGAATCACAGGTATCAAGGATTTATCCATTACTTACAGGGTTAACTTAACTTAATTTTCTGCTACATCCTAGCCTTACTTTTCTCATAAACCAATTTCTTCATCTGCACAGATTAATCGATAAATACCAGTATTGAAAGTGTAATCTATATCAGTAGAACGATATGGAAACACCGGAAGTGAAATTAAGTATCGGAGATGCTGCCCAAGAGCTAGGTATCTCAACCAAAACACTAAGGAGGTGGTCAGACTCAGAAAAGATTCGCTCTGAGCGCTCACCTTCAGGACACAGAAGATTCTTCTTGACTGATATCAAGCGGATAACACCTAGAGAGTTAAATCAATTAGACCAGCACATCACGATCAACTATGCTCGTGTTTCAAGTCATGACCAAAAGGATGTGTCTTAATGCTACTAGGATTCAAAACACAGTTAAAACTTAACAACTACCAACAGACACAGTTAGCCAAGCATTGTGGTGTAGCGCGTCACGCTTGGAACTGGGGACTTGGATTGACTAAGCAAATACTCTTACACAATCAAGAGAATCCTGAAGACAAAATCAAGTTCCCCAGTGCGGTAGACCTTCACAAATGGCTAGTGGCAATGGTCAAGCCTGAGTGTCCCTGGTACTACCAGGTGAGTAAATGCGCTCCTCAGTATGCCCTCAGACAGCTTTCGGAAGCTTGGAAACAGGCATTTAAGAAGGTCAAGAAACCACCGAGGTTCAAAAAGAAAGGACGTGCAGATAGTTTCACGGTCGATGGTTCGCTCAAAGTTGACCATTTCCGGGTCAAAGTGCCTGTAGTTGGTTGGCTCAAGACTTACGAGCGCATACCGATTGACCAAAAGCCTAAGTCATTCACTATTAGTCGTACAGCCGATAGATGGTTTGTTAGCTGGAAAATTGAGATTGAGCCAACCAACAAGCCTAAGTCAGTTAATGTGGTTGGCGTTGACGTTGGCGTTAAAGCTCTAGCAACGCTATCAACTGGTGAAGTCTTTGAAGGTGCTAAGAGCTATCGCAAATACTATAAGAAACTCTCAATGTTGCAATGGCTCAACCGCAACAAGGCTCAAGGCTCTAACAACTGGAAGAAAGCTCAAATCAAGATAGCTAGGCTGCATCGGAAGATTGCCAACATGCGCAAAGACACATTACACAAACTCACAACCTATCTAGCCAAGAACCACAGCAAGATTGGAATTGAGGAGTTGAATGTAAGCGGAATGCTGGCAAATCATAAGCTTGCCTTAGCTATTGCAGATATGGGTTTCTACGAGTTTCGCCGTCAGCTTGAGTACAAGTGCCAATTGTACGGCTCTCAATTGGTTGTAATTGACCGATGGTTTGCTAGCAGCAAAACTTGTTCGAGCTGTGGAACCAAAAAGGAAACACTCAGCCTGAGTGACCGAGTGTTTAAATGTGATTGTTGCGGTCTTGAAATAGATCGAGATTGGAACGCATCCATCAATTTGGAGAAAGCCGTCAGTTAGACGGTGTTAGCTTGTGGACTGGTAAGTGCCGACACCCCAGGATGAAGCAGGAAGTGAGCGCCAAGTTGACCCCTAGTACAAGTTATTTAGTATAGAAAGTCTAGGCGTGGGTAACTTTGGGTAAGTCTTATGTAACGGTTATAATCCTCCTTGGGATTTCAGAATATAGATACTATACGCACAAATTGCGTTGATTTTGGTGAGGTGAGGGTGAAAGAAGGTATCAAAGGATTCCGAAGGAACTTGAGAGTTGCATCTGCCAACGTTTCTAGCAATTCTCAAGAAAATTTCGATACTGGCGTATTTGTTGTAGATGATGGCTGTGGCTCATCGCAACAACCGCCACCCAAAACTGGTAAAGTGAAAAACTCTCATCCCAACTCCAGTAAAGACAATCCAACTAGTCCTCCCTTGATTCGATGGTTTTTGTGGAGTGCTGCTTTTATCCTCACAGCAATGATTTCTGCTGCTTTAGGAGCAACCTTAGCTCTAGTTACACCTTTGTCCCCTTTAATCGTATCTAATCAAGGAACGGGTTCTGAAGGCAGTGGGTGGCGTCGTAACTTCCAGTATGACCTGGCCAGACCGGTTAACATCCTAGTTATGGGCATAGACCGAGTAGTGGATGCCCCTAAAGGTTCATCTGAAGCCTTAGCAGGTCGTAGTGATACAATGCTGCTCTTGCGGCTAAATCCCAAAGATAACTCTGTCAGAATGCTCTCAGTTCCACGAGATACTCGAGTGGAAATTCCAGGAATTGGACTGGCAAAAATTAACGATGCCAATGTTGAAGGTGGCTCAGCCTTAGCAGCAAGGGTTGTCAGCCGTACTCTCAACAATGTACCAATTGACAGATATGTGCGCGTTACTACTGATGCTTTTCGGGAATTAGTAGATCTTGTCGGTGGTATAGAAGTTTTTGTACCCCAACCCATGCAATACACAGATGTCTACCAAAATTTAGAAATCGATTTGGAGCAGGGCTGGCAAACCTTGAACGGCGATCAAGCAGAACAGTTTGCCCGCTTCCGCAAGGAAAATGGTGATATTGGTCGAATACAGCGGCAGCAAGTACTGCTCAAAGCTCTGCGGCAGCGTCTAGTGAGTCCAGCTGTCTTGCCTCGTTTGCCTCAATTAATTCGGGTAATGCAGCAGTATATTGACACCAATCTCAGCTTAGAAGAAATACTAGCACTCGTGGGCTTTAGTCTTGAGCTAGAACAAGAGGATTTTAAAATGGTGCTTTTGCCCGGTAGATTTAGCGTTAAGGGAGAATACGAGGCTAGCTACTGGTTAATGGATCCTTTAGGGCGGGATCGAGTGGTAAATCAATATTTCCAACAAACTTCACAAGAGACACAGATAGATAGTCGCCGTTCCCTCAATCAGGTACGCATCGCTATTCAAAATACTACTGATGATCCCGAACTCAGTAGCCGTGTTGCCCAATATTTGGCTCAAAAAGAGTTTTATAACGTCTATTTTGTCAAAGACTGGCCTGACGAGCTACGCCAGACTCAAATTATTGCTCAGCAAGGAGACTTGAAAGCAGCGGCTACTCTTAAAAAGGTTTTAGGACTCGGTAAAGTAGAAGCATCCTCTACTGGTGACCTCAGGTCTGAATTAACAATTAGGATAGGTGAAGATTGGCTAGATAGGGAATTGAGAATTGAGAATTGAGAATTGGGAATTGGGAATTGGGAATTGTGATTAAAACTTTTATTCTACGTTTAGTGGGACTAATTCTAGTTCTGAGTCTGGCGTTGTTTTGGGTAATGTTAAGCGCTACTCCTGCCAATGCTCAGACAAAAACCGTTAACTATACCTATAGTGATTTAAGCGATCGCGACTTCTCCTCTGCTGACTTAGTCGGAGGGCCGAAAAGCTTTCGGTGAAGACGGTGTGGGGAGAGGGGGACGAGAGGGGAGTGTGGGGAGAAAAGAGATTATTTGGAGAGAGTTACACACACAAGAGTGTGTCTCATGTGAGTTAGTTCAGCGTTAGGCTTCGCGCTTACGGGGGAGCAGCTTCAATCCGCCCCATAAGAGCGAAGTCGGTTACAAACTATCCGAGGGCGAGGCATTCCCTTTGTGTTCTGTTTTGGCTCAACTGGCTGTTTAAAATCTGCTGAATCATCTGCTGTAAATCCTCTTCTGTATGGTAGAAAAGCGTTTCTAGGGATGTAAACAAGCCTTGTCTATCGGATAGGGACAAATCTCTCATCAATTCTTCAGCTTCGTGTAACATGCGCTCTTGTGCTTCTGGCATCAGCTTTCTCCAATTAGCAAGCAAGAGGTTGCGCTCTACGATAGTCAACTTCCATTGATATTCAGGCATACTGCTGCTGTGGTATAACATATCACTTCACTCTTTCGATACTTACTTAGTGGTATCCGGACAGTTTAACCAGTTATTTGGTCATCTGGCCACTAAATTATGATCTAAGGTAGTACGCCCTAGGGAAGAGACCCACTCTAGAAACACGATCTAGTACTCTTTCTGAAGGAATGGAAACATAATTAGGGTTTGCTGAATAAGTCGAGAGAGTTTTGTCGAAAAGCCAAATTTAAGAATGGGGGGCTAGCCCACCAAACCCCCCAGTGGGGACGTTGCGACCTCCCCACACCCCTGCCGCAAGGATTGAGCTAGTCAGAAGTTTCACCCCTTAAGTCAATGACATTCACTGAGAATTATGATTCTTCAGTAACTTCTAGTTCAGGATCAGTGAAAAAATGTGTAGGGAAACAATGTGCAGATGCAAAGACGTAGGGATATGTTGTGGGTAGCGATCGGGTGAGCGAAATTTTGAGTCGCATTTCTATTCTCCGCGTCTGTTGCGTCTGCTTATACTAAATCCGGTTTCCATACCCTCCTAACACTTTATGCTGCATTTAACTGTAGGTTTTCATAGCTGGATTTAGTATAAGTAGGTTTTCATAACCGGATTTAGTATTACTCGTTTTCCCACCCTTTTTTTCGTTCACCCGGTGCGATATAAAATTAACTTGATGGGGTTTGGTGTTACTGTTGAGCTAATTTGACCTTGCTGAGTTACTGAGGATAAAAGCAAAATTTAATGGGTTCAATTCAGGCTTTAAGAGGCACAAGAGATATTCTGCCGCAAGAAGTAGGTTACTGGCAGCAGCTTGAGGAAGTGGCACGGCGGATTCTCAACAGAGCTGCGTATCTCGAAATTCGTCCCCCAATTTTTGAGCGAACGGAGCTGTTTGAGAGAGGTATTGGTGAAGCTACAGATATTGTGGGGAAAGAAATGTATACTTTTAATGACCGGGCAACCCCACCCCGTTCAGTAACTCTGCGTCCAGAAGGAACAGCTGGAGTAGTCAGAGCCTATATTCAAAATAGTCTCTATGCCTCTGGTGGAGTGCAACGTCTCTGGTATACAGGACCAATGTTTCGCTATGAAAATCCCCAAGCTGGGCGTCAGCGACAATTTCACCAATTGGGAGTGGAGGTTATTGGTAGTGCCTCCCCACGAGCTGATGTTGAGGTGATTGCGATCGCTACTGATATTCTGCAAACTTTAGGTTTAAAGAACCTGCATTTAAACCTCAACTCTGTAGGTAATCCTCAAGATAGACACCAATATCGGGAAGCATTAGTAACCTACTTTACAGATTACCAAGATGAGCTAGACCAAGACTCTCAAGATCGTCTTAACCGCAATCCTATGAGGATTTTGGATAGTAAAGACAAACGGACTCAAGAAATTGCCCAGGATGCCCCTAGTATTTTGGACTACCTTGGCTCGGATTCTCAGCGCCACTTTGAACAGGTGCAGCAGCTTTTGGGAGATTTAGGCATTACTTACGAAATCAACCCTCGTTTGGTGCGTGGTTTGGACTACTATACTCACACCGCCTTTGAAATTATCTCCGATGACCTAGGAGCTCAGGCAACTGTCTGTGGTGGTGGTCGCTATGATGGGTTAGTGGCAGAATTGGGTAGTAATCCAACCCCTGCTGTTGGTTGGGCGATCGGTTTAGAACGCTTGATAATACTACTGCAAAAGTTAGTTGAACCACCACAGCAAGTACTCGATTTTTATCTGGTATCGCGAGGTGTCGCAGCGGAAGCACAAGGGTTACAATTAGCTCAGAAACTCCGTCAGGCTGGGTTTGCAGTGGAAATAGACCTTAGTAGTAGTGCCTTTGGTAAGCAGTTTAAACGGGCTGACCGCAGTGGGGCAATTGCCTGCTTGGTGTTAGGAGAAGCTGAGGCAGAAGCTAAAACAGTCAATCTCAAGTGGCTCAAGTCAGGAGAACAATTAGCGATCGCGCAGGCTGATTTATTGGAGAAAGTCGATGATCTACGACGCCAAATTGCTGATAGTCTTGTACTATCTACTCAGGAAAAAGGAATGAATTAAGAATTAAGAATTAAGAATTAAGAATTAAGAATGAGTAAGTGATTTTGCATTCTACATTCTGCATTCTTAATTCTATAGTAGCTATCAGCACAACGCTTACCCGTAACGTTGGATCTAAAAATCGCTAATAACTATGGAATATTGGGAATTTTTAATACAAAAAGAAGGCGATCGCACTTGGAAGCCTATTAAGTCTCCAAAGATTGAAATCGAACCAGGTCGTTATCGGGTAGTAGCTCACTCCAACCTGAAAAATGCTGAGGTAGAAATTTCTGTAATTCATCAAAGCCTTGAAGAAGTACCACCAAGACGAAGATATCAGAAGCGATCGCGCCGCACTAGTCCAGAAGGTTTAATGGTGGTGATTCCTTTCACTCAACTCAAATCTGGTATTTGGGAGCTACGCTGCTGTGGTGATCTAATGTCGGAATTTATGGGTGACTCGTGGCAGGAATCTATTCAACTTGAAGTTGGAACAACTGTCTCGGAAGTAGTACCCAAGACTCAAGCAGAATCGTTATTAGTTGAAGGAAGGCAGAAGGCAGAAGGCAGAAGGCAGAAGGTTTTTACCCCTACTCCTACTCAGGAGGTTGCCCTGACAGATGTTGAAGGAAGGCAGAAGGCAAACCCCCCCTATGTCCCCCCAAGGGGGGAAAGCAGAGGGCAGAAGGTTTTTACTCCTAATCCTACTCAAGAGGTTGCTCTAACAGATGAGGATTTTCAACCACCAATATCAACTCTGCCGATAAAGGTTCTGGAAGAAAACCCCACTTTTGAAACACCACAACAGACAACTTCAGAATCACAACCAGCAGTTGAACCGACTTTAGCAGAAACCGAAGTAGCTCCTGATACATCCTTATCAGTTGAAAGAAAGGAGAACGCAGAAAGAACAGAGCAAAAGGTTTTCACACCTACTCCTACTCAGGAAGTTACGCTAACATATGAGGATTTTCAGCCACCATTATCAACTCTGCCAATAGAGATTCTGGAAGAAAACCCCACTGTTGAAACACTACAACAGATCAAAAACCCTAGAATTACTGAAAATGACCAAGATGCCGATACTGCAAATTTACAACTAGGGGATAATCTCATCTTGGAGCAATCCTTACAAACTCTTGAGCAAATCATGCAGCAAGTGCTTGAACCAGTTTTGGAGGAGTTTGAGGAATCTGAGTCTTCAGTAGAGCAGGCGTTAGTTGAGCCGACGCAGTTACCAGCAACGTCAGCAGATGAATTCTCAAAGATAATTACTAATCAGCTGGGATTAATATTAACCCTTGAGGAGGAGGCATTAGTAGCACAGCGGGAAGAACCTTTAGTCATTGTTGGACAACTAGATGTCTGGGATGTCCATCAGCTTGATGATCCTGAAAACAAGAGAGTTTGGCAAAAAATTTTCCCAGGTATACTAAGCTATGAGCTACGAGATCCTCAAACCTCACAAGTAGTACTCAATGTCCAATATCCCTTATCAGAACAAGCACCACCTTTGACTTTTAGTCAGACCTTAGAACTTCCTGCAAACTGCAATACTCGTCTACTAGTAGGAAAAATAACCTTTTATGGAGCTAACTCCCAGGCTTTGGTCAGTCAGTCTTTTACTGTCACTGCAGATTTAGATGATGTACTAGGCTCGATTTTGTTGGGAGGCAAGACAATGCCTGTGGAAACAATGTTAGCAGTAGCTAATCATTTGACTACTTCCCAAGAGCATCAGGAAAAAACAACGGTATCAGCTTCACAGCCATTGAATGAGGCTCTGCTTGATCTGATCAATGCTCCTCAAATTACTCAGCCTCGCACTTGGGAGCGCTCACCCAACAATCCCTTACCTCCGCAACTTTACCAAAAGGATTCAGCCCAAAAATCATCAAAATCTCTTGATTTGCCCAACTTTCGTAAGTTGTCCCTTGCATCCAATGGGGAATCTGATGCCTCTGAGGTAGTTTCACCAAGTATCTCAGCATCACTAGCGCTGACATTATCAAGTGTGCTGAACGAGGTTGAACTAAAGCAGGAAGATTCAGAATCTCCAAACTTGGACAACGAACAGTTGCAGCCAGAAATGCCAGTTGACTTGGTTGATAACCTTGCCCCTAATCAAGAGCTAGCCACCAGAGGGGAAGAAACTGCACCAGATTTACAACTGGAGGTAGAAGAAATTCCCTCGCCAGATGCTATGGCACAGGAAGATACTGTAACGGTAGCTGATACTCAACTTGGGGACTCCGACTCAATAGGAGAAGCAGATTATCCAGAACTAGAGATACCATCAGCTGAGAATCAAGCTTCTCAGGTAAGTGCCGATGAACCTAAGAGCATCGAAAACGAATTCCAAGCCTTAAAATTACAAGACCGTTTTTGGTCACGACTAAATTCTCTAGTGACGGATGCTGATTCGTCAACATGGCTAGAATCAGATTTATCTGCTGTTAGTCAGTCAGCGGAGGTAGAAAAACTCAGAGGCAAACTTAACTCCAACGGTGTCACTTCTCAACAGGCTGGAGTGGAAGAACCCCTGGAATTTACAGAAGAGTTGTCTCCTGATAAAGTCATGGCTGATTTTGATCAATCTTTGTGGGAAGGTAGTGATGATTTCGGTGATGAGATTCCTGATACAGCCAACTCATCTTTTGTTCGCCTTGCTAATACCAATTGGGTTAATCAAGAAGTTGTTGTAGAAGAAGAGCCACTGGTATCACAAGCAAAAATCTCCGATGGTGATTCTTCTGGCATGGTTCACCAGGGACAATTGGAAAGCAAATCAGCACCAGAAATTACCTACCCTGCGGCATCAGATGTATCTATACCAGCACCAGAACTTTTTATTTCCACGAGTGAACTTAATGCTGGAGAACCAGTAACTGTCCGCATCAAATTGCTGCCTCACCCATCTCGCCTTTATGTCAAATTGTGGATTAAAGACCGACAAAGTCGCTCTATACTAGATGGACCTCGTTCTTTTGTGGATTTTTTACCCAATGCCTCAGGAGAGCTAGAAGAACTAACCCAGTTAATTGTACCTTTTGGTACTGTAGAAATCCGCTTTGAAGCGATCGCTATTGATATCTACTCTCAGCGGGAGAGTCACAAGGTAGCAGTTGAGTGTAAAGTAGTTTCTTCTGACTTACCCGGTATCTCTTTAGAAGAGTTTGAAACTTAAGTTTCATGGGTACCTGACAATTAACCTTTACATCCCCATTGTGGCACTGGCATCTTGCCAGTGCAGAGATTGAAACAGGCTAGAAGCCTGTTCCACGCACTACATTCTTAAATTCTAAATTCTGCATTCTAAATTCTACATTCCCCTACCTGTTTCTAAACCACCCAATTAGTTGTGCCACGGCACTAGTCTTGTGTTAAATTAACCCCAATACTCCCTACTTGCTGCGTCGTCAGACGCTTATTACTTTAAAAAGCAACCCTAAACATGTGGGATTCTCCAGTTGCAATCGCCCTAGATGCGGTAGCAAAGCTAATTAGAACTTTAAGAGTGATTTTCACCCTCATCGCTGAGAAATTAAGAGGGCTGGGTATCACTATTGGAGTTTTAGCAGGGGTAATTCTTGCCCTGAATCTGGGCATTGTTAGTTGGGAGGAAATCTCAGCGGTTTGGTTAACTGTCTGGAATGCTACTTTTACCCTAATTGCCTTGATTATGATTGCCGTCATTCTTGAGGAGGCAGGCTTTTTCCGCTTGTTGGCGCTTCAAGCAGCTCGTTCAAGTCTAGGGCGTGGACGTATATTTTTTACATTAGTGCTTCTCTTGGGTGCTTCAGTAGCAACTTGGTTTACTAACATTGGCGCAGCTTTAATCTGGACATCCACTGTAGTAGAAATACTGCTGCTGCTGGGTTTTAGTAACAGAGCTATCTTAGCATTTGTCTTTGCTACCGGTTTGCTTGCCGAGGCCACCAGCTTACTTTTACCAGTCAGTAATTCAGTTAACCTGATCTCCACAGACTATTTCAATATTTCCTTTTTGCGCTACTTGCTGGTCATGGTACCAGTAAGTTTTGCTGCGATCGCAACTAGTTTGGGTGTCCTTTGGTTTTTCTTTGACCCTTATATCCCCAACACGTACCAGGTTACTGATTTACCTTCATCCAAGCAAGTGGTTCGTGATCCCCTAGTCTGTCAATGGGGTTTGGTGATTTTAGGGTTACTTCTTATTGGTTACTTGGTTGCCCAAGTTTTAGATATTCCCGTTTGCCTTATCGCCATTATCGCTGCCTTCATTTTGCTGGCTTTAGCAGGGCGTTGGTTCCATAATACCCCTGCAATTATCCCAATTAACCAGGTAGGTCAGGAAGTTCCTTGGCCAGCAATTTTATTAAGTCTAGCAATGTGTTTGGTAGTTATCGATTTAGGTAACGCTGGCATGATTCAGCTTTTGAGCGAACTATTGGAAGAGTTAGCTAACTGGGGACTAACTCTTACTGCTGCTGGTACTGCTTTCCTAGCAACTATACTATCTAGTGGGATGAATAGTCTACCAACTGTACTGATTAATACCCAGGCAATTCAAGGTACTACAGGGCTAGATCCAATTATTCAAGAAGTGATGGTGTACGCTAATGTGATTGGTTGTACTATTGGGGCAAAAATTTCACCTATTGGCAGTCTCTCCACCCTAATCTGGTTAAACATTCTGGCAAGCAAAAGACTTAACCTCAGCTGGGTTCAATACACACGCATGGCAATTATTTTAACTATACCTGTGTTGTTTATAAGTTTGCTGAGTTTGGCAATATGGCTACCTTGGTTAATTGTTTGAATTTGTTATTTGTTGTTTGTTGTTTGTTGGTAAGCTTAGACGCATTCACCTTGCATATTTCCACAGACAGGCAAGATGCCTGTTCCACAAGAAACTGATGATTGAATTTAGTGCAAATTAGATGCGTTGCGAGCTTAAGTGCTTGACAAGCGGTGAGGCAACTTCTCTTCAACTCGCCTCTAAAACCTGTGCAGCAGTAAGCTTCAATTTAGGAAAAGTCGGAGAAACAATCTGCTGATTGCCAGTGAACTCAGTTGCTTGATACTTACCATTGATCAACTCCAGTACAATTACAACCTGTACTTGTGGATCAACAATCCAGTATTCAGGAATACCTCGTTTTTCATACTGTAGTCGCTTTTCAATGTAATCCCGTTTGTAGTTATCATCCTTTTGGTTTCTGTAGGGGCTGACTACCTCAACTACAAATGGTGGGGGAGGCATATCGAGGTTGATAGTTATTCGCTTATCCATTAGCCCAAGGTGTACCTCGCTTACTACCACTAAGTCAGGAAAGCGGTTTTGAGTCTTACCTAAAACTTGCAATTCAAGTGAGTGGGTAAAAATCTGTTCGAGTTTTACCAAGCTCAGAAGTTGAACAAAGAGAAAACGAGCGATTCCATAAGTCTCCTGTGATTCTGGTGGCACTGGTATTAGCTCCCCATTGCAGAGTTCATAGCGGTTATCTGTGCCATCGTCATATTCGAGATATTGCTCAAACGTCAGTTTTACTGGTGTATGGGTCATTTTTCTTAGTTTTTTGGAGATTCACTTCTCTTGTCAAGCCAGTCGCTTACCAATTCAGAAATCACATCTTACTAAATCCGCCTATTCTACCCCAAGTTTCGCTTAAGCCTTATTTCCCTTCTGCCCTGGAGCCTTCTGCCCTCTGCCTTATTTCCGAATCATCGAACCTCCAGACACCATCCCAGTCTTCTGGTGGAGGTTCGTGGAGCAACCGCTGAGAGCGACTTAGGTGTAACTGTGCGGCTTTGTCGTTCTCGTCAATCTCCAGAACTCTGGTAAACTCGGCTATAGCTTGAGTAAACTGGCGATCAAGGTAATACTTGCGTCCTTGATGGTAGTGTTCAAGTAGCTGTTTCTGTTTGTTAGTTAATCGTTTGCGTAGTGGTCCTCTACGAATTTCCACGAGTTCATAAATAGGTACAGCTTTGGTCTTGCCTTTCAACGGAATGCGGTCAAGTTCTTTAACCCAAATCATCTCCTTACAAAGTCTGTAAATCTTAGGACTGATGAGGATTTCACAGCCAGATTGCTCACTCATCTCTTTCATACGAGTATCTAGATTGATAGCATCCCCAAAAGTTAACTCCATACGCTTACTGGAGCCGGTTTTGCTGTTAATGACATTATCATCATAGATGCCAATACCTACAGGGAGTATTGGTTTGTTTTCTTTGAGGCGTATTCTATTGAATTCTTGCAGCCGTCGGCGCATTTCTACTGCTGTTTGCACAGCACACCAAGTATGATCTTGTTGGGGTAAGGAAGAATCAAAAATAGCAGTGATAGTATCGTCAATGGATTTATCGAGAGTGCCTTGGTACTTATAAATGGGTTCTACCATTGTTTCCCGATATTCTTTGAGGGAAACTTCCAGTTCTTGGCAATTCAGGATTTTTGTTAAGGTAGTAAAGTGAAGAATATTGGAGAATATAACTGATACTTTCTTGGTAATTTGACCTGTCTGATCAGTGTAAAGCATCCCTCTAGAAAACCTACGAAAAAGTTCTTGCTGCTCTTGTTTCTGTTGCTCATCATTACTATCATTAATTACAACCAAGGTGCTGTAGACTTGGGTAGCGTCACTCTCATCTACAATTGACTTAATGGATAAGTTAACACTGTATTCTTGTTCCGTTCCGTAAGAAAGTAAGATTTGCCCTGGGTAGTCCTGCTGCCGGTCTTTTTCATTTTTAGCAGTTAAAACTGTATCAAACCATTGAGAAAAATTACCTTCTTTAACCCGGATCAAATCAAACACCGACCTACCTTCTAGATCACTCAAACCTAGGAAATATTTGGCGATTTCATTAGCAAGGGTAATTCGACCTTTTTTATCAGTAAAGATAACTCCGCCGGAAAAGCTACGGATAAGGCTTCGTTGTTCTCTTGCTTGTTGCTTGACCTTATCAAACAACTGGGCATTCTGGAGGGCAACACCAGCTTGAATGTTAAAAGCTTCCATAAACTCTTGATCATTGCGATCAAAACTTGCCTTCCAGCAATCGGGTGCTTTAGGCCAATCAGCAGGGTTGTATTCGGGAAAATCGCCCTGTTTCTTTTTGTTGACTAATTGAGTGACACCAATCAACTTATTGTCGGCGTTAAACACAGGCATACATAACAAGCTACAAGTGCGATAACTAGTTTGCCGATCTGTTTGTTTGGCTGTTTCTGAATTAGGATGGTCATAGGCATCAAAATGAATTCTCAAAGGTTCACAAGTAGTAGCAACTTGACCAGCAAAACCTGCTTCTTTGGGAATGCGTATTTCTTGTAAACTGCCGTCAGTACTCAGTATTTTGGTCCACAAATCATTGCGCTCATGGTCTAACAACCACACGGTACTACGATCCGCATTCATCAGTGTTTGTGCTTCTTCCATCACCTTCTTAAGGGTTGCATCTAAGTCCAAGCTACTTTGAAGAGATTGACTAGCTTTCATCAAAGCTGAAGCTGCTCGTTGTTTTTGGGCTACCTTATAAAATAACTGGGATGACTGAAGAATTAGTTGAATAGAATGGGTAAATTCAGTAAAACGTTCTTCATCGGCTGAAGTAAAGCCTTTAATGTCAATTCTTTCAGACAAAGGGGCTTCTAGAGCAAGCGGTTGTTTCAATTTATTGAGTGATTGGACTACTGCTACTAAATCCCCTTGCTCATCCAACAGCGGTACAGCCAGCAGAGTGTAGGTACGATATCCAGTTTTTTTGTCGGTCTCTTTGGCTGTATTAGAGCGTGGGTCATCATAGAAATCGTAGGGAATATTGACTATTTTCTTGAAGGTTGCTACCTCACCGGCAATTCCCTGAGCAGCATTAATGCGAATCTCTTCAGAATCACTACCTTCACCCTTAGCTACAGTTGACCAAAGTTCATTTTTTTCTTCATCTAATAAAAAAATAGTCGTCCGATCTGCATTCAGAAGTTCCCCTGTTTTTAAGGTGATAAAACGCAGCATTTCATGGAGGACAGCATCAAATCCTTGGCTAGCCAGCCTACTGTCCATCATTGATAAGGTTTGATTGATAACTCCGAAGTCTAGCTCCAGATCCGAGAGTATATATTTGAAACTTTCCGGAGTAATGTGGTTAAGAAGCTCATAGATAGTTTTCTGGGTAGTGATGGCTAGCGCTGGATTGAGTTTGCCCTGTCTTCTTGTCTGTGAATACCTTTGAACTTCCTCTAAGGCTTTTGTTATTTGTCGTTTTTCCTGTTCCTGGCTAGTAGTCAAGAACAGATAATCCTTACGGCTTAAGCTTTTATCGAGTGCCCATGTCAATGCTTCCTGCAATTTCGGTCCCTGTAATAACTGAGACGTATCTTGATAATTAGAAGCTAACCAAGCTGTTATTGCTTCACTATAGGGTCGCAAATTGGCTAATTCCTGTTTAATCCAGCTGGGATTAAAAATTGATGCGTAAATGCGATTATAAACAACTAATTTACCCTGCTGCTTGACTACCAACCCTGACAGTCGCAGTTGCATCTGTTCAATACTGTCATCGACAGCAATTTCTCCCTGTTGCCAAATTAGCTGATACAGTCCTAGCAAGCGAACAGCATGTTGGTGAATTCTGAGCATACGATCGCTTATTGTCCTCAAGTGCTCAGGATGATCCTGGGTTTCCCAATCCTCAATCATTTGCGATCGCACTAAATTCTGAATCCACTCTGCCTCAACACCGATAGGGATTATCAATAGGGAGTTGCGGACAAGTTGACAAAGCTTTTGGGTAAGGAAAGGTTGCCCCCCTGTCCAGTTCAAAACCTCTTGCAGTACCTTCTGGGGATTACGAACTTTCCCCACTAACCCTTGTCTCAATGGTTCAGCTTCATGCCACTCAAAACCATTCAGTTCAATCGCCCGACCAATATTAAAGGGCGTGCGCTTTTTATCTTGAATTAAATCAGATGGGGTAGCAACCCCCAGTAAAGCAAAGGTGAAGCGATTGTAAGCTGGTTGATCAACCCGCTGATTATAACAGGCACGAATAAAGGCAAAAAAATCGTCGCTGGGAAAATTGAGGCTAAGAACACTATCAATTTCATCAATAAAAATGACAATCTTTTGGGTTATCTGCCTCAGCAGCACTTCTTCGATAAATTCTCTCAAGCGCCGCACAGGAGAGAGCATATTGCGATCGCGCCACCAACTGCTTAAATTCAACTCTAGCTCAAAGTCACTGATAAGACAGCGGATAATATTGGCATACCACTGTTCGAGACTGACTTGCTGAGTACCATCCATCGAAAGATCAATTGCTGCACAGGCAATACCATCTGCTTGGAGCCTGCGCATTACTTGCACCCGTAAGCTGGATTTCCCCGTCTGCCGCGAGTTCAGGACATAACAAAACTCTCCAGCTTTCAATGCTTGATAGAGTTCCTCATCTGCCTGTCGCTTGACATAGGTGGGAGCATCAGGGGGCAGAGTTCCCGAAAATGTATATTCGTAGGGCATTGGTAGATTAAATGTTGTAGTTCATTCATCGATTTACGAAGTAATTGAGTTGTTCAAATGAACCAGGCAAACAATCTGGATAAGTGGGATTTAGCTGGTATATACTACTAGGTTCCTACAAACATTGGATGTGCCCTCAATTTAGGGGCTATGAGCTTAATAGAATTTTCCTGTAAGTTGATCGCAAAAATACTGATGATACAAATTGCAGCGTGGCATCACACTATTTCCTTGCAACTTCACCAATCCCATACTGTGTAGCTTAAAAGCTTGAGTTGATGGAATTGTTACCCAGTTGTTTACTTTCACTGCCTCACCCAAAGCTGCCGCTAGCTCTGGATGCTGCTGTAGATTCCACAAGTGTCGTCGTAGGTGATTGTTGAATGATCCAGCTTCTGTTGGTGCTGCTTGCAAAAACTTCTCTAGTGTCACTTGCTGACGCTTAATGAAATCAAGAGCCTTTCTCACTAGACAAGGATGTCCTCCTACCATCGCCATCAGTTGTTCAACCTGGCTAGCATCCCAATCTAGTTCATAGCACTTTACCAGTTTTTGCACCTGCTCAAAACTAAACTCTGGTAACTCAATTTCCAACCCGATACCAGCTAGGGGGGAGGAATTAATATCCAGCGAACTATAGACTTCTGTGGAATGTACCACTACTAATCGGAGTTTTTGCCAGATAGCACCAATGCGGTTACCTCGCCTTGCCATGTCATACCAGCCACGCCACAAACGACAAAAGTCATCAGCAATAGCAGGATGCTCAAAAACCAGATCAACTTTATCTAGGGCTAGTACTAGAGGACTAGTAATTTCCTGCAGCAAGTAATCCTGAAAGTAAGTCGTAGTGTTACTGCTACAGCCAAAAATATCGTCCCAATAATTGTCCAATTTATTCGGCAACCCTAAGTTCTGAGTGACACTGGCACAGAACCACTGCGAGAATCGACTCAAGTCAGTAAATACTGTAGAGTCGGCTAACTCAAAGCTCAAAGTTAATGTTTGATAGCTTTGCTCCCTTAACCGAAAAAGCACTCTTTCTAGCATACTGGTCTTACCCATCTGCTGGGGTGCTTTGATTCTAGTTAGGGAGCCGGGTTTTAAAATCTCCTCATAGCATTGAGATTCATAGGGAACTCTCTCTACATAAAAGTTAGAATCTAGCGGCTCTAGATCTTCTATATTGTTCTGTTGCTCTAAATCATCTACCAACTCAGCAACAATCTCTTGCCAATCTAGCCCCAATTTTTCGCTAATTTCCACAAAATTCAGGTAATCCACAGGTTTGCCATTGAGGAAATTTTTGACCGTGGATAAAGCTAGACCTATATCGATTGCTAGAGCTTTTTGGCTGGGATAGCCATTACGTTTAAGAGCAAATTTAACTTGTGCGATGTACCCTGGTGCAACCCTAAGCGATCGCGGCATATCTCACTCCGGGAATATTTCTTTAGTTATATAGCTATCTTAACTCAGAACAAATTTCATACCAGTAGTCACGTTAGCTCAAACTCAGCTCAAAATCAAACCATTCTCAACCCAGATGGCAGCTACTCTCACCTAACAATGAAATTGTCCTTCAAATAAATCAATCCATGAAAAATCACACAGACTTGGATAGCTTCATAACAGCACTGGGAATTATGGGAATTATTGTAGAGCTGTTAGCTTACTCCCAACCCTTGGGGATTATAACTGGTGTGGCTACTCTCATCTATCTGTACCTGATCGCTAAGCAAAATGAGCACAATGAAAATAACAAATAGGAGTAACATAATCTGAAATGATGAAGCGAATCGCACTTATTTTTTACCTATTATTAAAGTGCGATTCCTGCTCATAAGTAGGTTGGGTGAAACAACGTGTAACCCAACATCAGAGAGAAGACATAGACACTTAAACCATCCTGATAGCTGGATTGTTTGTTGGGTTTCGTTCCTCAACCCAACCTACAGGATTTACTGGTGTGGCTACACTCATCTACCTGTACCTGATCACTGAGGACAATCCCCCTCCTTAATAGATCATGTTTGATACAATTTGATTTAACGATAGTAGTGGGAGCATCTTGCTCCCTATAATTACTGAAAGCGAGCAATATGCCTGTGTGTAGCGTAGGCACTACAAATTTACCAAAATGGGATGCTCCCAAGATTTTAGACTAAAAATTGACTCTCAATTGAGCAACTCTAAATTCTAAATTCTAAATTCTAAATTCTAAATTCTTGATCCCTGTTGCACTATTTCCTTAAGTCGCTTCAAAATCCTTTATCTTCTGCGATACCAGCGCACAATTAGGTTAGGAGAAATTCCAAGAAAATAGGCAACAATTACCACTTGGTTAATTAAGGTGGTTTTGAACACCCCAAGCTTCTGCCATCGACGTCCAGAAGTTAGCACTGATGCTGATAAAATGGTAATCTTTCCCTGACGTTTTAAGGAGCGCATGAGCTCAAAATCTTCCATAATAGGTAAGTTGGGAAAACCGCCAATTTCTTTAAAAATAGCCGCTCTTAAAAAGATAGCTTGGTCCCCATAAGGCATTGCTAAAAAACGCGATCGCACATTCACCATTTTTTCAATGAACCGTAGTCCCCACAGTTGAGCATCGATACGTAATTCAAAGGCACCAGCCACTGTTTGAGCATCTTGCAGTGCTTGGCGAACCAAGATGTCGAAACTAGGAGGTAAATGAGTATCGGCGTGGAGAAATAGTAGAATATCTCCGGTAGCAGCCGCAGCACCAGTATTCATTTGATTGGCACGACCAGTAGTAGTAGAAATTACTTTAACACCTAAAGATTGAGCAATTGCTATAGTTTGATCTTGACTCCCTCCATCTACAACAATCACTTCCACATTTGGGATATCTAAAAGCCTGACTAACACTTCCTCGATTGTGTTGGCTTCATTTAAAACCGGAATAATAATTGAAATTTTTTCTGCTTTCATCCAGTTTTGTTGTTTGTTGTTTGTCCTTTGTTGTTTGTTATGTTGTAAGTCACTAAACCCAAACTGCACCTGATTAAGCTATGATATGTCCTATTTCAAATCTTCTGGACGGTCAATATCGTTGAGAAGAGGGAGAAATGCGATCGCTAAATTTAGCTTATGAGCAATCTCTAGAGTTTGTTGCCGTACTTGAGATGTACCCCAACTAATTCCGACAAATAGTGAGTCAATCATCCGCTTTAAACCAATCAGATAATAACCCCCATCTTCTGCTGGACCAAGCACCACATCGCATTGTTCTAATGCTTCAAAGGCTTGCACCATCAAATCAGCCTTCAAATCGGGGCAATCAATACCAATAATCACCACCCTAGTCATCCCAGCAGCAAAAGATGCGGCAAATGCTGAGGTGATCCGCGTACCTAAATCCCCTTCTGTTTGTGGTTGGTAGACAAAATCAGAACCTAACCAAGCTTGCATTAGTTGCTCAGTACCGCCACTAAAATGGACTTCTACAGATAAAGGACTCAAAGCTGTAAGTTCCTTGACCTGAACTAGAGTATCTTCTGTTAGCTGACGTTGTAGTCTTGCCGCACCCTCAGCTCCAAGCGCTGGAATCATTCTTGTCTTCGTTTTTCCCGGCTCAGGATAGCGGGTAAAAACGATGAGACGTTCTTCTGTTACCCGAATTTCTTGTTCATCTCCCATCTGCGTTATCTGGTTACAATCACCTCATGATTAGAGTAGGTGGGATTTGGCGTCTTTTGTCAAGTCCTAATTAGCTCAACTCCCCCAGCTTCCCTACGTACCCAGTCTGTAAGCTACAATTCAACCAGAATGGGCATTCTGTAAGCTACCAAAAGCATGATCCAAACATTGCAAACACAACTCTACGAACTGCAACAATTTGCTGACACTCTTGTCAACAGCCAATTAACTCATCTCAGCTGGCTCAGTATCGCTATGATCTTTGCTGCTGGCTTGCTGACTAGTCTAACTCCCTGTATGCTTTCCATGCTGCCGATTACTATTGCCTATATCGGTGGGTATGAAACCCAAGGACGTCTCCAAGCTGCTACTCAATCGACTTGGTTTGCTTTGGGTTTGGCAACTACTTTAGCGGGATTAGGTATTGTGGCTGCGTCTGTAGGGCGAGTCTATGGACAAGTTGGCATTGGTTTGCCGATTATTGTCAGTCTAGTTGCCATTATCATGGGGTTGAATTTACTGGAAGCTTTGCCCCTACAGTTGCCTTCTTTTGGTGGTATGGAGTGGATTTCTCAGGACTTACCAGCAGGAGTGCGTTCTTATTTGATTGGTTTGACTTTCGGTGTAGTTGCTTCTCCTTGCAGTACCCCTGTCTTAGCTACCTTACTCGCTTGGGTGGCAGCAACGCAAGATTTGGTTTTAGGGGGTGTCTTACTGTTATCCTACACTGTGGGTTATGTTGCACCTTTGATTTTGGCTGGTACTTTTACAGCTTCGATTAAGAAGCTGCTAGAGTTGCGCCGTTGGTCTGCTTGGATTACACCAGCTAGTGGAGTTCTCTTGGTAGGATTTGGTGTATTTTCCCTTTTGTCTCGTATTCCTGTTATTGGTTATTAGTTATTGGTCATTGGTCATTAGTCATTAGTCATTGGTTATTGATTGTTAACTTGGGATCAACAACAAACAACAAACAACAAACAACAAATCACAAAATGGAAAATTCCTCTTTTAATATTAAGCATTTATTGCGGCGTCAGGTGTTGCCGTTGCTTGCTAACTTGAAGTTGGCAATTTTGTTGTTGTTAGCGATCGCAATTTTTAGTATCAGTGGTACTGTAATTGAACAGGGTCAATCTCTGGCATTTTACCAAGCTAATTATCCTGAAGATCCCGCTCTGTTTGGCTTTCTCAGTTGGAAGGTTATCTTATTTATCGGATTAGATCACGTTTACCGTACCTTCTGGTTTTTATCATTATTGGTACTTTTTGGTAGTAGTCTGACGGCATGTACCTTTACCCGTCAGTTTCCTGCATTGAAAGCTGCTCGTAGATGGAAATTTTACGAGCAACCTCGTCAGTTTCAGAAACTTGCCCTGAGTGCGGAAGTTAATACTGGTTCTTGCGATGCTCTGTCTCAATTGTTGACAAAGCGGCGCTATCGGGTTTTTCAGGAAGGGGATAAGCTTTACGCTCGTAAGGGTATTGTCGGACGTATTGGTCCGATTGTGGTTCATGCCAGTATGCTCATTATCCTACTAGGGTCAATTGGAGGGGCACTTACTGGTTTTATGGCTCAGGAAATGGTTCCTAGTGGTAGCATTTTTAAAGTGAGGAACATTATTGATGCTGGACCCTTTGCCGCCTCGCAAATTCCTAAAGATTGGTCAGTGCGGGTAAATCGCTTTTGGATTGATTACACTCCAGAGGGGAATATTGATCAGTTTTATTCGGATATGTCAGTTCTGGATAATCAAGGAGAGGAGGTTGATCAGCAGACTATTTATGTTAACAAGCCACTGCGTTATCGGGGTGTGACTTTCTACCAGACTGACTGGGGAATTGCTGCGGTTCAGGTACAGGTTAACAACAGCCCTATTTTCCAAATACCAATGGCACCACTTGATACTAATGATAATGGTCGCATTTGGGGAACTTGGGTTCCGATTAAGCCTGATTTAAGTGAAGGGATTTCCCTACTGACGAGGGATTTGCAGGGAACTTTGATGGTATATGATAATTCCGGTCAGCTAGTTTCGACGGTTCGTCCTGGCATGGCAACTCAGGTAAATGGTGTAACCCTGAGTATTAAAGATATTATTGGCAGCACTGGTTTGCAAATTAAGGCTGATCCAGGTATTCCTTTTGTCTACACTGGTTTTGGCTTACTTATGTTGGGGGTAATTATGAGCTATTTCTCCCACTCTCAAATTTGGGCATTGGCAAAGGGCGACTGCTTTTATGTAGGTGGTAGAACTAACCGAGCCCAGGTTGCCTTTGAGCGGGAATTTATCGGCATTTTAGATCAGTTGAGTGAGCAAAAGCAATCAGCTGAAGTGACTATTGGTACTGAAGAAGCTATTGCTAGTAATTAATTAGTGGGAATTGGGAATTGGGAATTGGGAATTGGGAATCGGGAATTGGGAATATCTCTTTATCTGTCCCTACTCCCTACTCCCTGCTCCCCTAGCATAGAAATGAACTAATCAATGTCAATTGATTGGGGTGAAGAATTATTGGTTGCAGTAGATGGTAAAGGTTGGCGATAATCCTTATAGAGGCGATCGCGCCAGTCGAAAAATGTTTCATAAAGACCACTATCAACTAAGCCAGGAACCCCTTTTCCTCTAAGGGTTTCCGGCATATCTAGATAGGGTCCATCGGGAAGCTTAATGAGGATACTTAAACCAGCTACGGTAAAATCAGCTAAGCAGGGGGAGTTACCTATTAGATAGGGACTATCCAATAGAATTAAACTCAGGGCTTCTAAATCTTGCTTGAGAGCATCTTTGGCTTCCTTTACCGAGTCTGAGCCAAAACCAACACCAGCTCCCACAACCTTGAGCAATTCTGGGGGCACAGCACCAATTAGAGTTTTGAACAAATCGGGAGTATCATTGGGCAAAAAAGATGTCCGGAAGCTTTGATTTTGGCTGAAGGCTCCATACAGCGCTTTCCGACTTTTGACACCAATTGACTCATCTGCCCATTCTTCCATCATTAAGCAAAGTCCCCTTGCTCTCGATTCCTGGGGAATCAGGGGTTTGTCTGGATACTTACGGTCCAAATACATTGCGATCGCGGTAGAATCACTGATGACTGTATCTCCATCTTTGAGTACTGGTACCTTTGGTTGACCAGACATTTTGAAGATATCTATCTGCCCTACTCCTGGTGTTACTTCTATCTTGCGATACTCGAGTCCCTTGTAATCCAGGATGAAGCGGACTTTTTCTGAGTATTGGGATAGTTCAAATTGATATAGCTCCAGCATCTTGAATCTTCTCACTATTTACCTAAATACCACTGTCAATTTAACGTTTCCGGGTTCAGGTATGTTGGTGTTTAGAGGTTCGGCAATCACACCATAGTACTGTTGAGAAAGAAGGCAGAGGGCAGAGGGCAGAAGGCAGAAGGTTACTAAGGGAAGCTGACTTGTTTCTTATCTTTTATTGGGGGCGCAGGGCGCTTCTCAGGAGCTCTTGAGAAAGAAGGCAATAGGCAACAGGGAGCAGGGAGTAGGGAGTAGGGAAGAGGAAAAGATATTGTTTCTTCTATTTAATTGGGGGTGCGAAGGGCTCGGGTGGAGCTCTTTAACTTCAGTTCGAGAGGTTCTTTAGGTGGAGGCTCAATCACTTGAGTGGAAAGGTTATGCTTTGCTAATTGGGACTTTAATTCTTCGACACTGCCAAAGGTGCGCAGCAAAGAATCCAGGATGCCGGAATATTCTACATCACCTCCTGCTGCTGTTGGCAGAAACACTTGGGGTTGTGCTAATTGTGCCAGCTGCAAAGCTGTAGTGTTACCTTGAATAACTGGTCCTAATAGGGGTAGTTCCAAGTTGAGTACGGGACTAATGACTACATCTACTGGAGCATAATTCTTCAACTCATCAGGGGGATAGCCATGAGGCTCATAGTAGAGAGTTGTACCACTATCCAATTGTTTGAGAAGATAGGAATTCTCTACTTGCAGTGGTCCAATGGGTGCTCCCACCATTGCCCTAATTTCAATTTGATTGCCAAGAATGAAAGTTTCACCAGGAGGGAGACTAGTTATTTGGGTGTAGCCAAGCTGCTCTACTACTTTAACAGCACTGGTAGAAGCAACCACAGGAATTGTCTTATCCAGTTGTTTTAAAGTTGGCTTATGGGCATGGTCTTCTAAGCCTTGAGAAAGTAGAATTAAGTCAATCTGCTCAGGAAGGGAGTCAAGGGCTGCTGGTTTGTCGCCTTTGAAGAACCAGGGAAGATTACCAAAGACCAAGGAGTCCACTAACCAAGGGTCAATGAGTATCTTGTGCTGTGCTAGTTCGAGTAGCCAGCTGTTTGCTCCGAAGTAAGTCAGATGCATAAAAGTGGGATAATTTACTCTAAGTTTAATAATTTTAACAAAAAGCTAAAAAAGTCAGAGGGCTCCAAGGCAGTCCCAAGGAAAAAATTTTTGGTACTGCACTAGCAGGGAACAAAGTGGAAATCTCAACTTCTTTACTAGTACATATATACTAAATACAGTGCTACACTGTGAACAGTATTCATTCATGACCTTGTAGCAATATTAGCGATTCATCTCAACTTGCTCACACAAATTAGTTGAAAGCCGCCCCACGGGCGCAGCGGCACCCGCAATGAAGGGAAGAAACAATATCTTTTCCTCTCTCCTACTCCCTATTGCCTATTGCCTTGTTTCTTCACAGACATTCTTATATCTCATGCACCAATTGAAAGCTATTACGCAGCAATGGAAAATTCCAACAGTTAATTGGCAATCCTTATTAGCTAGTAGTTGTCTACTACTGATAGGTTATCTTTTGGCTGTACTAGGATTACCCTTGGAAGCTCCACAGAAGAGTACCACAGAGCATCCTCTCAAGTACAACTCAGTCTGTGGGGAAATAGTGCAGCCTGATGTGCTTGTTTCCCAGGAACAGTTGAACCAACTCTCTGAAGTTCCCATCTATTCTCCGTCAGATAAAGTCAAGAAAATCCTCAAACAGCCTTACTGCCGACTACCAGCCTTAAGTATCCGCACTGGTGCTCTAACTGAGCGGGAGGCTTATCCAATGGCATTTGATCAACAAACTTTCCTTGTTGTTTTATATGAGGGAAAAAACTATGTCGGATATGGATTCAAACGTCCTTAAAACTTAATACAAATGGCACGTTTATTAAGCCATTAATGAAGTGAGAATTTTTGAGTTTTGAGTGATATTTTTTAGTCAAAAAGCCAAATTTATCTTGGGGGACTAGCCCCCCAAACCCCCCAGTGGGGAAGTTGCGACCTCCCCACACCCCTGCCGCAATGATGGAGCTAATCAACGGGTAATTCACTCATTATTTATTACTTATTACTCATTACTCATTACTTATTACTCATTACTTATTACTCATTACTTATTACTTATTACTTCAAAATCGCAACTTCCATGAAATACTTCGTTAGGTTACTTTTCAGTTGCTGGTTACTGACATTCAACCAAACACTTGTTTTAGCTGCTCAAACTACAAAAAAAGCACCTACCCCTCATTCTGCCACTTCACTATTTGCCACTCCCAAATCTCTTGGTAGCATTGCAGTGGGGGTTGCTGAGGGTAATCTCACTCAGTCTGGGGATGCTACACAGTTGTATTCTGGTCATACTGACCCTGGTAATCATGTTACTAACAGAGGATTTTGTAGCTGGAATCGTGCGGCAAATATTACAGTAGCTGAAGCTGACAAACGTTGCCTAGCTTCTCTACAAAAGCAAAGTGCTGCGATCGCAAAACGCATGAAAGAATTAGGTATTAACCCTACTGAGCACCTCCCAGCTTTGGTTAATGGGACAGATGTGTGGAACCAGTCTGACTCCGCAGGACCAGAGTTTGTCTCTCAGTACAAAGCTGCCTTAGACTTGGGACTTGGAGGCAAAGCTTCCTACATCTGGGCACGGGTAGAAGCTTTCCGTAACGCGAAAGGAACACTCGATGCCAGCGGCTTGTTCGGTATTTGTAAAAGACATGGTTACTATCAACAACGTCTGACAGGTTTAAGGATTGATTCAGAGCTTTGGCGGTGGCAGTGCATCGCTTTAGATCAAAGACGGCGTGTAGAACTTATCAGCGATGTTCTCCGGCTACATCTTGGGGAGATAAAATCTTCCTCCCTAAAAGTTCCTACCCCTTCTGCTCAAGCCAAATCAAAGGCGTTGAACTTCAATGGCAATTCCGTCTCCTCAAAGGCAACTAATACTAAGTTAATGGTGCTCGATTTTAGCGTTAAGAGAGAGAGAAACACCTCTTTTGTTACTGCCAATAAGGAAACAAAATATGTAGCTTTGAGCTTTGAACCACCCTCAATTAGAGTTAAAAATGTTCCTCAACAAAAGCCTACTCCAGCTAAGGTAACTACTCCTCAAAAGGTGAAGAAACAAGGAGGCGGCTCTGGAGTTAATGCTTGGACACCTGAACTCAAAAAAACTCTGAAAATGGGAGATAAGGTTGGTAGCTACCGAGTAGTATCTCCCTACGGCAAACGGATTCATCCGATTACTGGACAGTGGCAGCTTCACGGTGGAGTAGACTTGGATACCCCCACTGCTACCCCTGTTTACGCCATAGGTAAATCTGGGAGCCAAACCACGTTGAAGTGTTGGTATGATACCGGAGGTGGTGGTTTAGTGGCAACAATGACCTCTGCAAGCTTGCCTGGTTTGAAATTTGATGCTCTGCATCTATCTTGGTGTCTTACCGAAACTGGTGCTCCTGAGATTAAGGTAGTGGCAGGGAAACCGATTGCTGGCACAGGAAACACAGGCAATAGTACTGGTCCTCATCTTCATTTTCAAGTGCGTAACCTTAAAACTGGCAAGAAATTTTCTCCCCAGAAAGGTTACGTCTTATGGGCTTTGACTGGCAAAGAACCTCAGTAATAGCCAATCTGGGTTAGCTACCCGGTGTTTTGAGAAAGCACCGGGGAGCTGGGGGAGCTGGGGGAGCTGGGGAAGCTGGGGTAGAATAGGCGGATTTGTGTAACATAAGTCGTTGCACAATTCAATCAATAAACCCTATTTCTCTAGCTTGTATTAAAGTTTGAATGCGGATATTCTTACCCTCTTCCCTACTCTGTTGAGGATCTATTCCTAGAAAAGCTTGGAGCTGACTCCAGTAGTTACGCACAGTTCTTTGAGCTACATTCATGCGCTTGGCAATTACTTGATCTGTTAATCCTTCTTGGAAGGCAAGATTGAGCAACTTAAGCCAATTGTAGTTGACTTCCCGTTGATTTCTTCCTGGGTGAATCTTGCCTCCTTTGAGAACCACGTCTAAACTATTTAAAATTTTCTTCCTTGGAAGACTTTTATCAACCACAGCAAAGCCTCCTTCATGAGCATATATCTCGGCAAGTTTGATACGCACTAGTGCCTTAGTATAATTGCTAAAAATAACTAGATTGAGTTTGGGATACTTCTTCATCAAAGTCCTCAGACTTTGAATACCTGTCTCAATATAGAGAGGCTCTCCAAAGCTTTCTGACAGGGCAAGCTCCATCATAACCAGCTGGGGCTGAAATTGTTCTACTTGGTTAAGAGCACTCTGTACATCTTGAGCGGTGCAGATTTCTCCTTCTGGATACTGCTGTTGTACCATATCGGTTGTTAGATCCAGAATCAATTCTTGACTATCAACCACAAGAATTTTCAGCCTTCCTAGCTCTGATAAATTTTGACTCATCATCAAACACCTACTAGACTTGGTGGAAAAAATTGGACTGCTCTCAAGCACTATTGCTGTTGTGAGTCCTTTCATTTAGTTATTGGGAAGACTTTGGTTTTTTGATGGATATTAAGGAGGCTATACTTGATGGTAAGGGTCATTAGTCATTAGTCATTAGTCCTTTGTACGCTTTGACACATGACTTGCGCGGCGAGTGGCATCCCTTCCATCTTTTGAAGTAATGGGCTTCGGTGCCGCTTTTGGTAACTGTACTTCACATAATTTTCAGTAACTCTTACCCAATAAATATATAAGAGTTGAAATCTTCAATCACCCAAGATTGATTGGTAGTTGATGACGGCTGATGCAATGAAAAAACTAAGCCTATCACTAGTCCAGCGCGGCGGAAATAATCCACCAGTTAAAAAAGGGGGAAAAGCTTACTACACAAGCTTTCTTCCCTTCTGCCTCCTGTTCCCCTCCTTGGAGGGGTTAGGGGTGGGTTCTGCCTCCTCCCTTCTTGCACTAGCAGCCCTTGGTTTAGCTATCACTGTTACTTCCAAACCACTGCAAGCCCAACTGATTACCCCAGCCACCGATGGTACTGGTACTATAGTCATCATTGAGGGTAACCGCTTCGATATCCAAGGTGGTTCTTTGTCTGGAGATGGGGCAAATCTGTTCCAAAGTTTTGAGCAATTTGGATTAGATAGGGGTCAAATTGCTAATTTTCTTACCTCACTGGAGATTGAGAATATTTTGGGGCGAGTGGTTGGAGCTGAACCCTCGGTGATTAATGGTTTAATTCAGGTAAGTGGGGGAAATGCTAATTTATTTTTGCTCAACCCAGCAGGGATCATTTTTGGTGCAGATGCGAGTTTAAATGTTCCTGCTGACTTTACTGCTACTACTGCTACTGGGATAGGCTTTGGTGAAGATAATTGGTTCAATGTTTTTGGAGAAAATGACTACCAGAATTTAATCGGTACTCCGAGTTTATTTGCTTTTGATTGGGAGCAACCAGGAAGTATTGTTAATGCTGGTGATTTGGTAGTAGAGGAAGGGCAAAATTTAACTTTGCTCAGTGGTAATGTAATTAATACCGGACAACTGACTGCACCAGGAGGCAATATCAGTATTGCAGCTGTGCCAGGTGAAAATCTTGTGCGGATTAGTCAGCCGGGAAGCTTGTTGAGTTTGGAGATTGAACCACCAAGGGATATCAATGGGCAGGTATTACCAATTACTCCTGTGGATTTACCGACTCTGCTGACGGGTTCAGGTGCGGGTGTGGAGACAGGATTGACTGTTTCCTCTGATGACAAGGTGCAGCTAGGGGATTCTGGTACTACTATACCCACCGAAGTGGGAGATGCGATCGCCTCTGGAGAACTTGATGTTTCTGCTGAAACTGGTGGTGAAGTGAATATTTTAGGCGATCGCGTTGGTCTGATTGCTGCTAGTATTGATGCTTCTGGTAGCAACGGTGGTGGCACTGTACGAATTGGTGGGGATTACAAGGGTCAAGGGAGTGTACCCAATGCCTTGCGAACTTTTGTTAGTAGGGACTCAGTGATTAATGCAGATGGGCTACTTAATGGCAATGGGGGTCAAGCAATTGTTTGGGCAGATGAAGTAACTGGCTTTTTTGGCAAAATCAGTGCCCTTGGTGGCAGTAATGCTGGGGATGGCGGCTTCGTCGAAGTTTCAGGTAAACAAGACTTGATTTTTGATGGGAGTGTCAATGTCGGTGCTAGTAATGGCAATTGGGGAACTTTACTACTTGATCCGACGAATATCAATATCTCCAATCAACCCAGTACAGTAGGGGTAGATCTTGAATTACCTGATATCCTCCAAGCTGACTTCGCTGATGCAGACATAAATATCAATGCTGGGGATCTTCAAGCTCAAGCAGGGAATATTGTCCTAGAAGCGACAGACAATATCACCATTGCCAATGGTGTACCGCTGAATTTTGTCCCCGGTGGAGCGATTACTTTCACAGCGGATGCAGACGGCAATGGTGTTGGCGATTTTTCCATCGATCAAACTCAAGACATCACTACTCCAGGGCGAAACATCACGATTTCAGGAGCAAATATCACAGCTGGCAGGATCATTACTGCTGCTCTTAATGGGGGAGCTATTAGCCTGAATGCAAGCGGCAACATTACCTTCAATAGACTCAACAGCAGCACCCTAGGCGCAGGTACTGGGGGTAGGATCACTGTTACCAGCACTGCTGGAGCAATTGATATGGGAGTTAGCCCAGTTACCAGCCCTTTTGATCCAGTAGCTACCGCTATAGAGTCCGGTTCTGCAGGTGCTGGGTTGGGGAGTGGAGGGGATATTACTTTAACTGCTGAGGGCAATATTACTACTACAGATGTGCGGTCTCGCTCAAATTTCGCTGGTCCTGGTGGTAATATTACAATTATCAGCACCGCTGGAAACATCGATACGACTGCTGCTATTCTTGGCGTGGGTGCCTTCGGTGCAAGTGGAGGTAATATCGTCTTGGAAGCACAGGGGGATATTAGGACTGGAAGGCTCCATACTAGTTCAGTTACTAATGGTGATGCAGGGGATATTACCCTGATAAGTAGTGCGGGGGACATCAGCATTACCGATTTTCTCTTGAGTATTGGTGTCAACGGAGTTGGAGGAGATATCACCCTCACTAGCAACAGAGGTGCCATTAACATTACTGATGTTCTCAATAGTGGTAGTGTCAACGAAGCTGGAGGAGATATCACCCTCTCAGCTGCTGGCAATATCCAGACATTTGCCATCTCCTCCGTAAGTCATAAACAAAGTGGGGATGTCACCATTACCAGTAACAACGGTGCTATTCACATTACCGATGTTCTCAATGCTGGTAGTTTCAACGAAGCTGGAGGAGATGTCACCCTCTCAGCTGCTGGCAATATCCAGGCAGCTATAATCGGAGCCGTAGGTGGGATACAAGGACAAGGAGGAAATATCAACCTCTCAACTGCTGGCAATATCCAGGCAGCTATAATCGGAGCCGTAGGTGGGATACAAGGAGGAGAGATCAACCTCTCGGCTGCTGGCAATATCCAAGCAGGTATAATCAGCGCTGCAGCTGGGATACAAGGGGGGAATGTCACCCTTACTAGCAACAACGGTGCCATCAAGATTACTGATTTGCTGGCGAGTTTTAGTGACAATGGACTTGCTGGGGATGTCACCCTCTCTGGTGCTGGCAATATCCAGACAGCTCAAATCAACGCCGCAGGAGACAAACAAGGAGGGGAGATTAGCCTCACCAGCAACAACGGTATGATTAACATTACCGATATCCTCACTACTGGTAGTACAAACGGAGTTGCAGGAGATATCACCCTCTTTAGTGCTGGCAATATCCAAACAACTCAAATCATCTCCGCAGGAGAACAACAAGGAGGAGATGTCAGCCTCATCAGCAACAACGGTGTCATCAAGATTACTGATTTGCTGGCGAGTTTTAGTGACAATGGACTTGCTGGGGATGTCACTCTCTCAGCTGCTGGCAATATCCAAACAACTCAAATCATCTCCGCAGGAGAACAACAAGGAGGAGATGTCAGCCTCACTAGCAACAATGGTGTCATCAAGATTACCGATTTGCTGGCGAGTTTTAGTAAAAGTGGATTTGCTGGGAATGTCACCCTCTCTGGTGCTGGCAATATCCAGACAACTCAAATCAACGCCGCAGGAGAACAACAAGGAGGGGATGTCAGCCTCACTAGCAACAATGGTGCCATCAACACTAATAATATTGCTACTGTTAGTGCAAACGGAGTTGGTGGGGATGTCAATCTCTCTGCTGCTGGCAACATTGACATCGATAACATCTTTACCAATAGCTTAATTAGTAATGGTGGTAACATTCACCTCGATAGTGGGGGTGACATCAATATCACCCTTGGTTCAGCTCCAGGTAATCTCATCTCCAACTCTCCCATTGGCAAGGGCGGTGACATCACTCTCAATGCCGTCAACAGTATTACCACAGGAGCAATTAACACTCAATCTGTATTTGGAGATGGAGGCAATGTTAACCTGAGTGCTGGTGCTGATATTCAAGTCACTACCATTGATACTCAAGGAGGCACAGATGGTGCAGCGGCATCAGGAAAAGGAGGAAATGTCGAGGTTACCACTTCTGGTTTCTTTCAAGCTACTGGTTCCTTCCTCGATGCCAATCTCATAACTGCCAGCATTTCCACTAGCGGTGTCTCAGCTGGTGGCACCATCATCATCCGCCACGGTGGTGCAGGCATCACTCCCTTTACTGTTGGCAATGCAGATATTAATGGAACTGCTGCTGCCATTACCACTAGCAATCTTCTGCCGATACAAACCATTATCCCCAATCAAACCTTTTTCAACACCCACACTCAGGACGGGATTCAAATCATCTCTGTCGATAAACCCCTTTCTCCTCCCATACCACCACTCCTTTCCAGCAGGCAAGTGGCTCCATCCGATGATCCGTTTCAGTTCCTAGCGTTTCTGAGTGCAGACTTGGTAGGAGCTCAATTGTCAGTTAATCAAGATCTTGAGAAAAACTACAATGCCCTATTGAACATCTCTAATGAACAAGCTCTACAAATTCAGTTAGAGGATCCCGGCATAAACTTCGACTTGCTCAGAATTAATCAACTAGTGCCGGAAATTGAGGACAACTTGGCAACTGAATATGAGGAGTACTTGGGCGAAGATATCCTCAAGCAAGAAGTCAGTGTCGAAACTATTCGTCAAATTCTCACAACTATCAAGGAGGAAACTAGCACTAATCCAGTTATTGTCTATGCCCTTAGCCACCCAGAACAATTAGAACTAGTAATGGTTCTACCAGAAGGCCCTCCTGTCCGCAAGGTGATCCCAGAAGCCAATGCCACTATCTTAGAGCAAACCTTAGAGGAATTCCGAGAAGCAGTCACCGACTTGGCACGCCCCCGTCGCTACCAGAAATCAGCTCAGCAGCTCTACCAGTGGCTCGTTGAACCAATTGAATATCAGCTCGAAGCTCTCGGCATCGACACCCTCATCTACTCCATGAATGCGGGTTTGCGCCTTGTACCAATGGCAGCCCTCCACGATGGTGAGCAATTTCTGGTAGAAAAATACAGTCTTGGTACTATCCCTAGCGTCAGCCTCACCAATAGTACCTACGAAACTCTGAAAAATTCCCAAGTTCTGGGCATGGGAGCCTCACAATTCCAATCCTTGCGCCCTTTGCCAGCAGTGCCAGTAGAATTAGAGGTGATTACCCAGCAGTTGTGGTCAGGGAAACCCTTCCTCAATGAACAATTTACCTTAAATAATCTCAAAACTCACAGTCGCAGCCAACCTTTTGAAATTGTTCACCTAGCTACCCACGCTGATTTCCAATCAGGAGATGCCAGTAATTCCTATATACAGCTGTGGGATACTCAACTGAGATTCGACCAAATACGGCAGATGGGTTGGTATAACCCACCCCAAGTAGAGCTATTGGTTTTGAGTGCCTGTAACACGGCGGTGGGTGATGTGGAAGTAGAGCTTGGTTTTGCTGGGTTAGCAGTGCAAGCAGGAGTAAAATCCGCCCTAGCCAGTCTGTGGCTTGTCAATGATGAAGGAACACTGGCTCTGATGAGTGGGTTCTATGAGCAGTTGAGTAAACCAGAGGTGACGATTAAGGCAGAAGCACTGCGGCGAGCTCAAATTGCCATGCTGCAAGGGAAAATTCGTCTGGAAAACGGTAAACTGCAAGGGCTAGAACAACTAGGAGAGATACCTTTACCACCAGATATGGCAGCACGGGGAAATCAAAAGTTATCCCATCCCTATTACTGGGCAGCTTTCACGATGATTGGTAGCCCGTGGTAAGGAGAGTGTGGGAGCTGACTTTTCACCGCATCTTTAGCGTGGAGGCTGGGTGTGGGGTGTAGGGTGTGGGGTGTAGGGTTTTTATTGATTCTCAACAGAAGTCTTCATCTGGCAGTGCCTATGAGTGCTTATGAAGCTTTTTTCAAGCGAGAATTTGCACAAATTTCCTTATAAAGATATCAGATAAAATTAATTATTTATGACCCGATACAGGAGGTCATTGTGGAATGGATAACATAGAGTTTTATCGCCATGTAATTCAGTCGTTATTGACAGATTATGCTGCCATCCCGATAGCCAACGGAACGATTGATTGTTATACAGTTTTTGATACGAAACAAGACCACTATCAGGTAATGAATGTGGGATGGGATGGACATCGGCGGGTTTATGGTTGTGTTTTACATTTGGATATTAAGGAAGGAAAGATTTGGATTGAGCAAAATATGACGGAAATGAGAATTGCTCAAGAACTTGTGGATTTAGGGGTTAGTAAGGAGGATATTGTGCTGGGGTTTCAAGCTCCTGAAATGCGGCAATATACCGACTATGCAGTTGTTTAATTTAATTAACTGTCCACTCAACCGCCGTAGATTTAAATCCCTGGTGACTATTCAGTTATTTCAGCCAGATTAAGGATTTACAATCCTTTGGCAGTTCTTTAATTCTCAAAGGTAAGCAAATGCGGCGAGATGATCGCGTGGCAATTATCCAGCATCCGGGTGGACATTTGAAAAAAATCTCCGTGCAGAATAACTTTGTTGCCTATGCTGATGCCAACCTATTCAAATTGTGGAGCGATCGCCCAATCACCCCTCCGCTACAATAAACATAATCTGCAATCATGCGCGATCGCTATGACTCGCCAAGAACTCGAACATCAGCTTCTCTCTCTATCGCTTTCCGACAAAGCAGAGATTGTTCACAGCTTGACCAAAACCTTGAGAACTGGTAGCAAAGGAATCAGCAAAACTCCTGGTATTTGTGGTGGAGAAGCTTGTATTGCCGGAACTCGAATTGCCGTTTGGCTATTAGTTGAAGCCCAACAGCTTGGCATCAGTGAAGCCCAACTCTTGCAGGACTATCCTCACATTACCGCCGCTGATCTCGTCAATGCTTGGATGTATGCCGATGCTCATCCCGAAGAAATTGCAGCAGCGATTCGTGCCAATAATGAGGTTGCCTAGAGCATCGATTCAGTAACCAAAATTAAGTGTAGGGGCGAAGCATTCGAGGGGTAAGCTTAGACGCATTCACCTTGCATGTTTCGGACAGGCGTCTCGCCTATCTGGAAGATGCAATTTGAATGCGTAACAGCTTAGTGCTTGGAAAAGTAATAATGATAATGATTATCGTCTGTTGCGGGGCGGTTCCTGGCTCAACAATCCTGCGCTCTGCCGTTCTGCCTATCGCTACAACCTTCTTCCGGGCGACTTGCTCAACGTCAATATCGGTTTTCGTGTAATGTGTGAGGCGGCGTGGACTCTGTAACCCTTTACCCTCTTTCCCTTTTGCCCTTTTTCCTTTTCTCTGCTCGCAAAGCTCGCAGAAAATTTTTTCGCAAAAGGTTAAAACCGCATCAAAATAATGGGTTCAATTCTTCCCTACACTCCACACCCAACCTCCATTAGAAGATACCATCAAAAGTCAGGTGATACTAAATCCGCCTATTATAACCCCGTTATCATCTCAAGGTTTCAGGACTTACGCACTCAGGTGTCATGCTGAACGATAGTAAAGCATCTCAGCCGCCTGGGAAATCCTACGCTACCGCTCAGGATGACATACAGCAGATTCCACCTAATGTGGTACACACAATCTGGTATATCCAGCCAAGCAAGAAACCTTGATAACTGCTACTGTACTTCCTCAACTTGGAATCTGCTGTAATTCCGTAATGGTGCGTAAGTCCTAGGTTTTTCTCCCCTGCCTCCCCCAGCTTTCTCAAAACGGGGGTATCTAACTCAGATTTGGTATGAGGTTTTTGGGCGCACGTCGGTGCGCCCCTACGTAAATCGATGACAATGTTTTTACAAAATTTATACAAAATTGTCTTGGTTGCGATGAGCGTTATTTTTTGCTATCATTTTTTTACGATAGGTAAATTGTACGCACTTTAACCAAGATTATGAATAAATGAAAAAATTCTTGTGGAACAGGCATCCTGCCTGTCCTTATCTACTGGAGTTATTCACAAACTGTTTCCCACACTCCTTACACAGATAGCACTGCTTCCCTCTTCGATACCCGTTTTTCGATAACTGCTCCGATTGACAATGGGGACATTTCATTACTTTCATTACATTTTTCTTTAAGTAGTCCCCCACATGAGGCTCTAAATAGGACACCAACAATTCCTCAATCTGCTCAATCAACTGTTGAGTATGTTGTTGCTCTCGGCTGCGAAGTGCCGCGAGAATGACAGCATTACTACTATGGACACAAACTTCTGCCAACAAGCTGTATTGGGCTTCAGTTAATGTCGAGTTTCGCTGCTTCAAGATACTAGCCATAAAGTCAATTGCTTCTTGAGTCATGCTTTCGTCAATCGACTGGAACATCTCCCGTGAGCTAATAAAAAACTGCACAAACACTACTCGTGACACTGGTTGCTCAAACAGTTGTGCGATCGCAGTTACAATCGCACTTATCATTTTACGGAGGGGTAACTGAACCATCTCAATGGTGTTTAGCTGCTCCCACATAACCTTGACTCGCTCAATATGACGTAACTCCATTGCATTAAAAATGGCGGCTTTATTGGGAAAAAATTGGTATACAGAACCGATAGCTGTCCCCGCTTTTGCTGCAATCAGATGGGTGGTTGCTGCTTCATAACCCACCTCGTCAAACACTGCTGCTGCTGCATCCAAGATTTTGTCAACCCGTTCTTGCCCTCTTTGCTGTTTCGGCTGACGGCGCAGATATCTTGACGAATACGAATATTTTGTCATATTCTAAAAACACGACGAATTCCTCACAATTTTACCTTTAGCGGAGAAGATCATGCAGTCTATGCTTCTCGGTGCGCCTTGGTTGTTGGCGCACAAGTCGATGCTGGCAGTGAACCAACCCCAGAAAATTTCCTTATATGGAGTTGACTACGTAATCTGGAAAGATGCTGCGGGAGCTATCAATGCCTTGCCCAATGTCTGCCCACATATGGGAGCGATGCTATCAGAAGGGTGGTGCGAAGAATCGAAAGATGGCACAAGTACTGTAGTCTGCCCATTTCATGCTCTGCAATTTGATGCAGAAGGCTGTACCGTTTTACCGGGATCTAAGAAGAAAACGTTGCCTCAAACGAAACCTTTAGAGCTAATAATTCAAGGAGATTTTATTTGGTCTTATGGCGGATATGAGCCAAAAGTACCAATTCCCAAAATACTCAATGAGATTGCAGAAACTTATTACTTTGTTGGGCATACGGCAAATAGAAATGTAGAGACAGATTTGCTAAGTATGCTGCTGAATATGCACGACTACAATCATCAAAATGGTACTCACCGGGATTTGTTTCGCATTACCGATGTGGAATTTCATCAGTTCATCGACAATGGTCATCATTCCCATGCATTTTTTGAAACGCCTACCGTTCCTTATAGTTTGGCACAGAAGCTCAAGAAACCAGATTTATTCCTACTGCCAACTACTATCAAAGCCCACCTAGAAAATCACTTCCCATCTCTAGTAATTTTTCATGGTGAAATGTCATTGGGTAAAGTAGCCCAATGTCATCTGTTTGTGCCAGAAGCCAACAATTGTACACGGACTTACGTTTTGCTCTTTGCTCAAGCCAAGCACCCTGTCTTTAAGGTATTTGGTAGTACATACCTCAATTTTAGCAAGGTTGTAGTCGAGCAAGATGTTGATATTTTGGGTAAAATTTATCCCGATACACCTCAAAAAATTAAGCTCAATAATGAAGTAGGTATGGACTGGGTACGGCGTAATTTTGAGAGTTTCCCCAATGTTGTCGAGCCTAATCTTTCAAAGTAGAGGGTGCAGATGTTCCCTGCTTTAGCTTAGTCCGTAATTCCTATTTATGTGACTAATTGGATTTCATTTTTTTGACTTTGCGCTCTAAATTTCTTACTCTTTCTTCCAAGTCTAGACGATCTGATTCCCCTGTAATACTGTAGCCAATTAGTTGTTCAATCCGTTTGTCTTGTTTTCTAGAATGCTCGATTAGTTCAGACATCTTGGTAGACAAATCAGACATATTAGTGGACAACTCAGAAATTTCTGTAGAATTTTTTAACTGTGTTTCTTGAATTTGTCGCTGAATCGATAGCATCTGTTCGATTGTTTTTTGAATTTCTTCTGGGGTCATAAGTTTTTTCTCTTAGAGGTCTCTGGGATACCAGGGTTATTCCTATTTTACTTTGATACCAAAAATCAAAATCCTGACAGATTGACATTTTGATTAAATTTAGGGTAGGGGCGCACCGACGTGCGCCCTCTTGCCGACGTGCGCCTTGCCGACGTGCGCCCTCTTGTTTTTAACCCAGATTTGGTATTAGACAAGCTTCCAACTGTTGAGCGAGAACCTCGACGTGGGAAGATCCCTGCACCGAACTGACGGTGCGCATCATCGTATAATGGTCTCCAGGAATAGTATAAGTTTCCAATTCCCCTGTGGTTAGAGAACTCCAGCCTCGGTCTTCAGTTGAGGAACTAGCACAAAATAGAGCAACCTTACCAGCATAAGGCTGGGGTTGATAATTAGCGATCGCAATTCGGTTAGCTTTGAACACCTCAAACAAGTGACGCATTTGCTCTATATTAGGAGTTTTGCATTGACAAAAACGCAAAGCATGTATATGAGTAAAAACAGACATACTACACCAGTTACCATTCATGGAGTTGTCAAGCTTTGTCCTGAAAAAATGTGACTAATTAACTAAAATTTCCTGGGGAAAACTCTCGATAATAAATTTTCTAGCCACTACAAGTTGTTGCAACCAAGGCAAAACATGCGATTACTACAGGCTCTTGTTGATAAAATTCTTGTGGAACAGGTATCCTGCCTGTCCTTATCTACCATTATTAATGGAATTTGCGAGTAAGCGAAACTGGTTATGATGTGTATGTCAGAGGTAATAAAGTTATCATTGTTGATCCATCAACTAAGCGGCAAATTACCCAGTTCAAAAATTCAAGAGTCAATACCCAAAAACGTATTGAATCTGGGAGATGGAAACCGATTTTTTGAGATTTGAGATTAAAACTATGTTCAAATCCATTGATATTTGGAAAAGAATAGACAGCGAAACAGCTATTCGCTACCGATGCTTTCAACGTCTAACAGATGGGCAATTCTGTGTACAAAGCGCTGATTACTACCATCTTCCTCTGGAAGATACTCAAGTTAAGGCTTTGGACAGACAATTTTTAGAACTTTTTATTGAAGAATCCCCAGATCAGCGATCATCACTCTACCCGACACTAGAAGAAGCGATCGCAATGTATGAGTTTGAATTTGCTGATGAGTTAACTACGCTCGTCTCAGCGTAATGAATTCTCACTTCTGATTCAGATGGGTTTCCAACTCTTGAGCTAAGACCTGAACGTAGGAAGAACGCATCATTGTATAGTGACTACCGGGAATTATATAGGTGTCCAAATTCTGCGTAGTTAGAGAACTCCAGCCTCGGTTTTCTGCTGAGGAACTAGCACAAAATAGAGCAACCTTTCCAGCATAAGGCTGGGGTTGATAATTAGCGATCGCAATTCGGTTAGCTTTGAACACCTCGAACAAGTGACGCATTTGCTCCATATCTACTTCGGGTGGCAGGAGATTGAGGCGTTTTGCTGCGGTGAAGATATGCTGTAATTGCTCTTCGGGCTGAAGTTGTCCGAAGTTGAGTTGTTCTAGGGGTAATTCGGTTCCAAATAAACCGCTTAAATCTGCTGCCAGAGAATGGGCTAAAGAGGCTTCATCTGTTTCTAGTTCAGACATGGCATTGGGTGTATAGCTATCGATTAAAGCTACAAGTGCCACTGCTTGCCCAGATGCTTGCAATTGTTGTGCCATTTCCCAAGCAATGACACCACCCATCGACCAACCACCTAAATAATAGGGACCATTGAGCTGAACTTCCTGCAAGGCTTTAATGTAGGTAGCCGCCATCTCCTCAATTTTGGTTAAGGGTTCATAATCACCAGATAATCCTTGAGATTGCAAGCCATAGAATGGTTGTTTCTTTCCTAGATGTCGGGCTAATTCGGCATAACACAGAACGTTGCCCCCAATGGGATGCACGCAGAACAAGGGTGGTAACTCTCCTGCAGTTTGAATGGGAACTAACGGAGAATAGGAGCGGACATTGTTGTGAGTGTTGAGCAGATTGGCTTGGCTTTCAATGGTTGGTTCAGTAAACAGACTTGTCAAAGGCAGATGAATACCAAACTGCAGTTCAATGCGAGCCATCAAGCGCACTGCTAGCAGGGAATGCCCCCCCAAGTCAAAGAAATTGTCTTGTACTCCTAGGGTTGACGTATTGAGAACTTCTGACCAAATTTGAGACAATTGCAGTTCTATTGGGTTGCGAGGCGGGATAAAGCTAGTCTCTTGGGAGAAATTATTAACCTCTGGTGCGGGTAGGGCACGATGATCAACTTTACCATTGGGAGTTAAAGGTATTGCATCTAAAAAGACAAAAGCACTAGGCACCATATAGTCGGGTAGCTTGGTTTTCAAGAAACCGCGCAAATGAGCGATCGCTAGTTCTTCTTTAGTAATGATATAGGCAACAAGGCGCTTTTCTCCTGGAGAGTCTTCCCTGACAATAACTACAGCTGAGCGCACTTGTGGGTGTTGAGCTAAGACAGCTTCAATTTCTCCGAGTTCGATGCGGAAGCCTCGGATTTTGACTTGGTTGTCGATGCGTCCAATAAATTCGATACTGCCATCCTCTAAATAGCGTGCCTTATCTCCCGTCTTATACAGACGAGCTTCTTTTGCATTCTGAATTTTTAATTTTGAATTGAAAAAGGGGTTGGGGATAAACTTTGCCTCGGTTAGTTCGGGGCGATTGAGATAGCCTCTTGCCAAACCTGCACCCGCAATATGTAACTCGCCAGGAATCCCGATTGGCACAGGTTGTTCTTGAGGATCGAGAATGTAAACTTGTAGATCTCGAATCGGCGAACCGAGTGGACTACCGTTAAGGTTAAGATCTGACTTCATCAACGGGCGATAAGTAACATGAACCGTAGTTTCAGTAATGCCATACATATTGATCAGTTGAGGAGAATGATCCCCATGTCGATTAAACCAAGGTTCTAGAGTCTTGATTTCCAGGGCTTCTCCTCCAAAAATCACCAAGCGCAGATCAAGGGGCTGTTCAGGTTGAAGGAATTCCTCGACTTGAATTAACTGCCCAAAAGCAGAAGGTGTTTGATTGAGCACCGTAACTTGATATTGACTAAGTAATTGATAAAAATCTTGAGGTGAACGGCTAATCCAATAAGGTACAACAAAGAGACATCCTCCATAAAGCAAGGCTCCCCACAATTCCCACACAGAAAAATCAAAAGCGTAGGAATGAAATAGGGTCCAGACATCGTTACTATTGAAAGAAAACCAGGACTGAGTTGCAGCAAACAATCGTGTCACATTATTGTGTTGAATTAACACACCTTTTGGCTCTCCTGTTGAACCAGAGGTATAGATGACATAGGCTAAATTCTTTGGTTCAAAGGAGGTTGTCACATTGGTTGTATTTTGCTGTGCAATTTTGTGCCAGTCAGCATCTAAGCAAACCACAACATCAGCTGTAATTTTAGTTTGAAGCGTTTCCTGGGTCAGAAGAATGGAAATTTGAGCATCGGCAAGTATAAATTGTAAACGTTCCGGTGGAGAGTTACAGTCAAAGGGCACATAAGCCCCTCCGGCTTTAAGAATCCCCAATAATCCCACCACCATTTCTATGGAGCGTTCTACACAAATCCCTACTAGTACCTCTGCTCCGACTCCCAAGTTTTGCAAATACCGCGCCAATTGATTGGCACGATTATTCAACTCCTGATAGGTGAGTTGTTCATTCTCGAATACAACTGCCACAGCATCGGGAGTGCGTTCCACTTGTTCTTCAAATAACTGATGGATGCACTTATCTTGGGGATAAGTTGTTTGGGTATCGTTCCACTCTACTAATAACTGATGACGTTCTGATGGAGTTAATAACGGTAGTTCGCCAACTCGCATTTGTGGATTAGTAACGATTGCTTCGAGCAAGGTCTTAAAATGTCCTATAGCTCGACGAATAGTTCCTGGCTCAAATAAATCCCGATTATATTCCCAGTAGCCAATTAATCCTGCTTCTGTCTCCTCCATCGACAAGGTTAAATCAAACTTAGCTTTAGCGCTTGCTATCTGCAACCAATTAAAACTCACCCCCGGTAGCTCCAGAGGTGCCATCGGCGCATTTTGCAGGGCGAACACTACTTGAAATATAGGCGTGTAACTCAGACTGCGTTCCGGTTGCAATGCCTCCACTAACTGCTCGAAAGGTACATCCTGATGGGCGTAAGCATCTAAAGAAGTTTGCCGTACCTGATGCAATAATTCACTAAAACTGGGATTGTCTTCAAATTGGGTACGCAACGCCAACGTATTGACAAAAAAGCCGATTAGTCCTTCTATCTCGCTACGATTACGATTAGCAATCGGTGTTCCAACAACAATATCTTCTTGACCACTATAACGATAAAGTAAGGTGCTAAACGCAGCAAATAGGGTCATAAATAGAGTCACTCCCTCCTCTTGACTCAGACGCTTGAGCTGTTGTGTGAATTCAACCCCAAGCTCAAAGAACTCTTTACCTCCAATAGCTGTCTGCACCGTTTTACGAGGATAGTCTGTCGGTAATTCTAATAGGGGTGGCGCTCCGGCTAACTGTTGTTGCCAGTAATTTAGTTGAGGTGCTAGGACTTTAGATGTCGCGGGTTGCCTCTGCCAGTAAGCAAAGTCGGCATATTGAATCGGCAGTTGGGGTAAGGGTGAGGGTTTTCCTTGAACGTAAGCCCCATAGAGCACTTCTAATTCGTGGCTTAATACCCCCGTTGACCAACCATCAGTAATGATATGGTGCATGGTGAGCAAAAGCACATAGTCATCAGCTGCCAACTTTAATAGAGTAACTCGCAGCAAGGGTTCGTTGGCAAGGTCAAAAGGTTGCTCAATTGCTTGCTCACCCAAACGTTGTACTTGAGTTAGTTGTTTTTCTTGTGGCAAATGCTGTAAATCAACAATGGGCATTGGCAAATCTAGTTTAGGGAGAATTACCCGTACCGGAGAGCCATCGATCGCTTTAAAATTAGTACGTAGGCTCTCATGACGGCGGACAATTTCTTGCAATGCTCGCTGTACCACCTCTACTTGTAGCGAACCTCTCAGACGCAACCCTTCTTGCTCGTTATAGGTAGTACTTCCTTCTTGCAATTGAGCTAAAAACCACAGTCTTTGTTCAGCAAAAGATAGAGGTAAGTCTCCCTCTCGTGGAATGGGTGTGATTGCAGCTAGTTGTTGACGACTTGCACCTAAGATATCCTCACTAAACTCTGCTATTGTTGGAGATTCAAACAACCGATGCAGCGACAGTTCGATTTGAAAAGTATCCCGCACCCGTGAAATGAGTTGAGTTGCACCAATGGAATCCCCTCCCAACATAAAGAAGTTGTCTAATACTCCTACCTCATTCAGGCTCAATACTTCTGTCCAAATACCTGCGAGAATTTCTTCTGTGGGAGTACGTGGTGCAACTAGTTCTACATCCAAAACCGGGCGAGATTTATCGGGAGCAGGTAAGGCACGTCTGTCTACTTTTCCACTGGGTGTTAGAGGTAGTTTGTCTAGTAGAACAAACGCTGAGAGCATCATATAATCCGGCAGTTTCTCCTTGAGGAAATTCCGCAACTGAGGGATTAATTGACTGGGTTTAGAGCTGGTGTATGGTTGATTGGCGTAAGCGCTCCAAGGCTGAAGTTTGTTTTTTTGAGGAGAAATGAGCGTACTGTCTGGAATAATGTTGGTATCTTCTCGCATGAATACCACATCATAGTAACCTTCACCACCATTTTCTGACCAAGTAATGTTAATCCGATAAGGAACCTCCAACTGAGATTCCCACCAATCTTCTGGTTCAATCCCATCTGTAGAAATCTGTTGGCGCAGTTCCTCAACAGTTTTGGGACAATCAGGATTTGCTAGCAATTTTATTGCCTGCATATCTCCCCAAATTCTGGCATTGGGAACCTGGCTAACAACTAGTATTTCCGGTGAAGTTTCTACCAGTTGCTGACAAACGGCAGCTACAGTTAAATTATCCTGCTGCCAGTTGAGATAAATAGGAGCAGTTGTGGGAGAAGAGACGATTTTGCCCAGATGCAAAACCACATCGTAACGGAAGCGAGTTAACTCATTTTGATAACGCCCACGCTTGAGTTGAATTTCTACATGGCTGATTTGAGGTAAATGCTCTTGAAGAGCGATAAAGAATTTAGGATCAATGATTAATCTTTGTTCTCGGGAGATGCGATCGCTAATTCGTTGCTTTAATTGGGATACTGATAAAGAGGCAGGAGCTTGATATAACTGCACCGATGTATGAAATGCTGCCAGCAAGGGTAAACTCAGAATATCTCCCAGGAAAATTTGACCCCCCGGTTCGACTAACTCCGCCGCCGTTTCGATAACCTCTACCAAATAATCGATACTGGGGAAAAACTGAATTACCGAGTTGGAGATAGCGGTGTCAAAGGGTTCCTTGACAATCTCTGCCAAGCCATCCGCTGGAGTCTGACGTAGGGTAACTGAGGAATCTAACAGGCAAGATGCCTGTTCCACATTACTAACATCACTATTAAAGATTTGCCTTTCTAGATAACGAATTGCTTCCCCTGATAAATCCGTAGCGTAGTAACGCTGGCATTGAGGAGCGATACGAAATAGTAGTAAACCCGTTCCGCAACCGATTTCTAGTAATCGGTTGGGTTGCAAAGCTTTAATCCGCTCTACAGTATGCTCTACCCATTCTCGCACCTGTTCCGGGTCTAGGTCTTTCCCCGTATAAGAATCGTTCCAGCCGCCAATATGGAAACTCGCCTCTTGCGCTTCATCTGGTTGGATATAAGCCTCATCCCAAATTTTCTGCCATTGCTCAGTCTGCTTGGCTAGATCCTGAGATTCCAGTGAGTTCTCAATGGCAGAATCGGGAACGATGTATCCCACTAAGCGTTTGTGGTTCATTACATCTTCCCTGGCTATTACAACAGCTTGGTTGACTTCCGGGTGTTGGCACAAAGTTGCTTCAATTTCCCCTAGTTCAATCCGATAGCCCCGAATTTTTACTTGGTGATCGATACGTCCTAAGTATTCAATGTTACCGTCTGTTCGGTAGCGAGCTAAATCCCCTGTTTTATAGAGGCGGGAATTGGAGTCTTGGCTAAAGGGATTGGGAATAAATTTTTCTTCCGTTAGTTCCCGTCGGTTTAGATATCCCCGCGCCAAACCTAACCCCCCGATATGTAACTCTCCCGGTTCGCCGATGGGCACGGGTTCTCTATTTACATCTAGAATATAAGCCTGGGTGTTAGCGATTGGTCGTCCGATCGCAATTAAACCTTTACCTGGTTGAACTTGATAGAGGGTTGCCCAAACGGTAATTTCTGTAGGACCATAAAGATTCCAAAGAGAAGCACCTTTTGCTAATAATTTGTTGCTTAGCTCTCTGGATAAACTTTCCCCAGTGCAGATAATTTTCAGTTCTTTACTTCCCTCCCAACCTGCCTCTAACAACATTCGCCAAGTGGCAGGAGTTGCTGACATAATTGTAGTGCTTTGTAAGGATAGCAACTCGATTAACTGTGCTGGATCTTTAGTCGCTTCCCGACTAGCAATAACAACACGCCCTCCCACTGTTAAAGGTCCATAGATTTCTGGGACTGAAACATCAAAACAGATAGTGGTAACGGCAAGCATCCTATCGCGTCTGCTCAATCCTGGACAAGTAGCGATCGCATGTAATAAATTAACAACTGATCTATGGGCAATCTGCACTCCTTTGGGTTTACCAGTGGAGCCGGAAGTGTAGATAATATAGGCTAAATTGTTGGGATTAAATTCGGATAATGGATTTACTATATCTTGTTGCTCGATATTTTCCCAATCTCTATCAAGACATACTAGAGTGAGATTTTTTGGCTGTATTACTTCAGTTGCTCCCTCAATGAGAACCTTCTGCCCTCTGCCTTCTGCCTTCTGCCTTCTTTCAAATTGCTCTATCCCCAAAGATTGTTGAGTAACTACAATTGACAACTGTGCATCTTCGAGCATAAAAAACAAGCGCTCAGCAGGATACGCTGGATCTAAGGGAACATAAGCGCCACCTGCTTTCAGGATGCCCAGCATAGCGATTACCATATCCAAGGAACGCTCAATACAAAGTCCCACTAGTACCTCTGGCCCTACTCCCAACCCTTGTAAGTAGTGAGCGAGTTGATTAGCTTTGGCGTTTAACTCTGCATAGGTTAATTGTTGCTCCTCGAACACCACTGCCACTGCATCAGGAGTCCGTTTCACTTGGGCTTCAAACAACTGATGGATGCATTGGGAATCTGGATACTCTGTAGCGGTGGAGTTCCAATCTACTAACAGGTGGTGGTATTCTTGTTGGGTAGTCATTGACTTTTAGACTCTTGTGTGATAAAGCTAAAATTGCTGCTCTTAATCCTTAACCAGAATATGTTAGGTTAGCATGAGGATGAGTACAAGTTTTTATAACCAAGGCAAAACTTGCGATCACTACAGGCTTTTGTTGATAAAACTCTTGTGGAACAGGCATCTTGCCTGTCCTTATCTACTACTAAGAATGGGATTTTTCGGTCTGCGATCGCTGAAGAATACTTCTTATCAATACCTCATCTAGTCTGTTTCTGTTCTGATTCAGATGGGTTTCCAACTCTTGAGCTAAGACCTGAACGTAGGAAGAACGCATCATTGTATAGTGACTACCGGGAATTATATAGGTCTCCAACTTCTGCGTAGTTAGAGAAGTCCAGCCTTGGTCTTCAGTTGAAGAACTCGCACAAAACAGGACTACCTTACCAGAATAAGGCTGGGGTTGATAATTAGCGATCGCAATTCGGTTAGCTTTGAACACCTCGAACAAGTGACGCATTTGCTCCATGCCTATTTCTGGTGGCAGGAGATTGAGGCGTTTTGCTGCGGTGAAGATATGCTGTAATTGCTCTTCGGGCTGGAGTTGTGTGAGGTTGAGTTGTGCTAGGGGTAATTCCATTCCAAATAAACCGCTTAAATCTGCTGCCAGAGAATTAGCTAAAGAGGCTTCATCGAGTTCTAAGTCGGACATGGAACTTGGTGCATAGCTATCGATTAAAGCTACTAACGCCACTTCTTCCCCAGATGCTTGCAATTGTTGTGCCATGTCCCAAGCAACGACACCACCCATTGACCAACCACCTAAATAATACGGGCCATTGGGCTGAATTTCTTGCAATGCTTTAATGTAGCTAGTCGCCATCTCCTCGATTTTGGTTAAGGGTTCATAATCACCAGATAATCCCTGAGATTGCAAACCATAGAATGGTTGGTTCTTTCCTAGATATCGAGCTAATTCGGTATAACACAGAACGTTGCCACCAATGGGATGTACACAGAACAAGGGTGGTAACTCTCCTAAAGTTTGAATCGGAACTAAGGGAGAATAGGAACGAACATTACCCTTAGAGTTGAGCAGATGGGCTTGGCTTTCGATAGTAGGTTCAGTAAACAGCGTTGTCAAAGGCAGATGAATCCCCAACTGCTGTTCGATGCGAGCCATCAAGCGCACTGCTAGTAGGGAATGCCCTCCCAAGTCAAAGAAATTGTTTCGTACTCCTAGGGTAGGGATATTGAGAACTTCTGACCAAATTTGGGACAGTTGCAGTTCTATTGGGGTGCGAGGAGGGATCAAGTCAGAGTCTTGGGAGAAATGATCAGCATTTGGTGTAGGTAAAGCACGACGATCAACTTTACCGTTGGGAGTCAGAGGTATTGTATCTAAAACAACGAAAGCAGAAGGAACCATGTAGTCGGGTAGCTTGGTTTTGAGGAAACTGCGCAACTGTGTGAGTTCTACTTCTTCTTGAGTAATAAGATAAGCAACAAGCAGTTTTTCCCCTGGAGAGTCTTCCCGGACAATAACCACAGCTTCTTGTACTTCTGGATGTTGAGCTAGGGTAGCTTCAATTTCCCCAAGTTCGATGCGGAAGCCTCGGATTTTGACTTGGTTGTCGATGCGTCCAATAAATTCGATGTTGCCATCAGGAAGATAGCGTGCTTTATCTCCAGTTTTGTAGAGGCGAGAATCTGGTTCCTTACTAAAAGGATTACGGATAAACTTGGCTTGAGTTAATTCGGGGCGATTGAGATAACCTCGTGCTAACCCTGCACCCCCAATATGTATTTCTCCTGGAACCCCAATGGGGACAGGTTGGAGATTGCGGTCTAAAATATAGACTTGGGTATTAGCGATCGCCCTTCCAATTGAAACTGAGCTATCTTCGCTACTCTCTATCTGCTCCGAAGTACTGACTGGGTAAACAGTTGACCAAACCGTTGTTTCTGTTGGACCATATAGGTTCCACACACAAGAGCCTTTTTCTCGTAACTGAGTAGCCAGTTGTACAGATAAGGCTTCCCCACCACAGATAATTTTCAACTGCTGATTACCCTGCCAACCGACAGCTAGCAGCATCTGCCAAGTTGCTGGGGTGGCTTGCATCACCGTAGCACCAGAACGTTCCAATTCTAATGACAGCTGTTTACCATCAGCAGCTACGTCTCGACTGGCAACAACAGTTTTGGCTCCAACTATTAGTGGCAAGTAAATCTCTAGGGCAGCAATATCAAAACAGATGGTTGTAACAGCCAAGATTACGTCAGTATCAGTTAACCCTGGTTTTACTGCCATTGAACAGAGAAAGTTGACTAGAGATTGATGGCAGATTTCTACTCCCTTAGGTTTTCCTGTAGAGCCGGAGGTATAAATGACATAGGCTAGGTTATCAGGTTGTACACTGGTTTGGAGATTACCTCTGTTGTAAGTAGAGAGCAATTCCCTCTCATCATCTAAACAGATGAGCTGCTGTGGTAAGGATGGCAACCGAGGTGCTAATTGTGCAGTAGTGACTAGGACAGCTGCTTGTGAGTTATCAAGGATATAGGTTAGCCGTTCTGATGGATAATCTGGATCTAAGGGTACATAAGCTGCACCGGCTTTGAGAATCCCTAATAGTCCGATGATCATTTCGATAGAGCGTTCAACATAGATACCGACTAGTACCTCTGAGCCGACACCCAAGCTTTGCAAATGCCGCGCCAATTGATTTGCCTGCTCGTTTAGCTCCCGATAGGTTAATTGTTCCTCCTCACAAACTACTGCCACAGCATCAGGATTCAGTTCCACCTGTTCTTCACACAAATGATGGATAGACTTATTTTGAGGATAGGTTCTTGGAGTATCATTCCACTCTACTAATAACTGATGGCGTTCTGAGGTCGTTAGTAACGGGAGTTCATCAACTCGCCCTTGTGGATTAGTAGCGATCGCTTCGAGCAAAGTTTTAAGATGCCCTATAGCTCGACGAATAGTTGCTGGCTCAAACAAATCCCGATTATATTCCCAGTAGCCAATTAATCCTGCTTCCGCCTCCTCCATTGACAAGGTTAAATCAAACCTAGCCTTGGCGCTTGCCATCTGCAACCAATTAAAACTCACCCCTGGTAACTCCAAAGGTGCCATCGGCGCATTTTGCAGGGCGAACACTACTTGAAATATGGGCGTGTAACTCAGACTGCGTTCCGGTTGCAGTGCTTCTACTAACTGCTCAAACGGTAGATCCTGATGAGCGTAAGCATCCAAAGATACCTGCCGTACCTGATGCAATAATTCAGTAAAACTGGGATTGTCTTCAAATTGGGTGCGCAGCACCAACGTATTGACAAAAAAGCCAATTAGTCCTTCTATCTCGCTGCGGTTGCGGTTAGCAATCGGTGTTCCAACAACAATATCTTCTTGACCACTATAGCGATAAAGTAAGGTGCTAAACGCGGCAAATAGGGTCATAAATAGAGTCACTCCCTCCTCTTGACTCAGACGCTTGAGCTGTTGTGTTAATTCGACTCCAAGCTCAAAGAACTCTTTGCCCCCTTTAGCAGTTTGCAGGGTTTTACGGGGATAATCTGTGGGTAGTTCTAATAGAGGTGGCGCTCCGGCTAACTGTTGTTGCCAATAATTTAGTTGAGGTGCTAGGACTTCAGCTGTATTGGGTTGCCTCTGCCAGTAAGCAAAGTCGGCATATTGAATCGGCAGTTGAGGTAACGGTGATGTTTTCCCTTGAACATAAGCACTATAGAGTACTTCTAATTCGTGGCTCAATACCCCTGTTGACCAGCCATCAGTAATGATATGGTGCATGGTGAGCAACAGCACATAGTCATCAGCCCCCAACTGTAATAGAGTAACTCGCAGCAAGGGTTCGTTGGCAAGGTCAAAGGGTTGCTGAATTTCTTGCTCACCCAAACGTTGCACTTCAGTTAGTTGTTTTTCTTGTGGCAGATGCTGTAAATCAATAATAGGTAGCTGCAAATCCAGTTCAGGAAGAATTACCCGTACTGGAGAGCCATCGATCACTTTAAAATTAGTCCGCAACACCTCGTGACGGCGGACAATTTCTTGCAGCGCCCTCTTTAGCGCTTCTACTTGTAGTAAACCTGTTAGGTGCAAAGCTTCTTGCTCGTTATAGGTGGTACTTCTTTCCTGCAATTGATCTAAAAACCACAGGCGTTGTTCAGCAAAAGATAAGGGTAATTCACTTTCTCGTGGGATAGGTTGGATAGGAGCTAAATTTTGGCGATTGGCTCCTAAAATATCTCGACTAAATTCCTCTACTGTTGGAGACTCAAACAAACGATGGAGCGATAATTCAATCCCAAAGGTATCTCGCACCCGTGAAATTAATTGAGTGGCTTGAATGGAATCTCCTCCCAACATAAAGAAGTTGTCTAATATTCCTACCTCATTCAGACTCAATACTTCCATCCAAATACCTGCAATAATTTCTTCAGTAGGAGTACGTGGTGCTAGCAATTCTACATCCAGAACCGGACGGGATTTATCCGGGGCGGGTAAGGCACGTCTATCTACTTTTCCACTAGGTGTCAGGGGTAGTTTGTCTAATAGGACAAACGCCGAAGGTATCATATAATCCGGCAGTTTTTCCGTGAGGAAATTCCGCAATTGAGGGATTAATTGACTGGGTTTAGAGCTGGTGTATGGTTGGTTAGCATAGGCACTCCAAGGTTGAAGTTTGTTTTTTTGAGGAGAAATGAGAGTGCTATCTGGAGTAGTGTTGGTATCTTCTCGCACAAATACCACATCATAGTAACCATCACCACCGTTGTCAGACCAAGTAATATTAATCCGATAACCCACCTCAGATTGCAATTGCCACCAATCTTCCGGTTCAATTCCATCTGTAGAAATCTGTTGGCGCAATTCCTCTACAGTTTCGGGACAATTGGGATTTGCTAGCAATTCTATTACCTGCATATCTGCCCAAATTCTGGCATTGGGAACCTGGGTAATAATTAGTATTTCCGGTGAAGTTTCTACCAGTTGCTGACGCACGGCAGCTACAGTTAAATTATCTTGCTGCCAGTTAAGATAAATGGGAGCAGTTGTGGGAGGAGAAACGGTTTTACCTAAATGCAAAACCACATCGTAACGGAAGCGAGTCAGTTCATTTTGATAGCGCCCACGCTTGAGTTGAATTTCTACATGGCTAATTTGGGGTAAATGCTCTCTAAGGGCAACAAAAAATTCTGGAGCAATGTTAAGTTTTTGAGTTTTTGCTGTTTGCAGCTGAATGCGATCGCGCAATTCCACTGTAGATAGGGAAGCAGAAGCTTGAGTCCTTTGCACCGATGTATGAAAAGCTTCTAGTAAGGAAAAACTCTCTACATCCCCAATAAAAACCCTACCTCCTGGTTGCACTAATTTTATAACTCCTTCGATGACCCGCACCAGATAATTCATGTTAGGGAAAAACTGGATCACTCCATTAATAATCACCGTATCGAAGGATGCAGCAGTTATGCCTTCAAGTTCGTCTGCTGCACTATGACGCAGAGTCACAGATGCTTCTAATGGGCTATTCTCAATCTGGCGCTCAATGTAGTTAAGTCCTGCAGAGGCAATATCAGTACCGTAATACTCCTGGCAATAGGGAGCAATCTGAAATAGCAGCAAACCTGTACCACAGCCAATTTCCAGTACTCGTTGAGGTTTTAGGGATAGAATTCGTTCTACTGTAAAATCAATCCACTCCCGTACCTGCTCCTCTGGCAGCGCTTTGCCTGTATAGCTATCGTACCAACCACCAAGATGCAAACCTGATTCCCAATCATCGGTAGGCTTACCGTAGGCTTCATCCCAAATTTTTTCCCATTGCTGAACTTGCTCTGTTTCTCTGCTACCATCTAATTTCGGTAATTCCGGTTCTTTCGCAACAGGTACTACATAAGCTACCAGATGTTTATCCCCTGAAATATTTTCTCGAGCTACCACTGCGGCTTGTTTTACGGTAGGATATTGATTCAACACCACCTCAAGCTCTCCCATTTCAATACGGTAGCCGCGAATTTTCACTTGAGCGTCGATGCGACCGAAAAATTGAATATTGCCATCAGGTAGGTAACGGGCTAAGTCCCCGGTTTTGTATAAACGGGGAGAAAACTCTGGGTTGAAGGGGTTAGCAATGAATCTCTCATTGGTTAATTCCTCTCGATTGAAATAGCCCCGCGCCAAACAAACCCCACCAACATATAACTCCCCAGCTACACCAATAGGAACTTGTTGTAGAGATTCATCCAACAAATAAATCTTAGTATTAGCAATGGGACGACCGATAGCAGGTAAAGCAGGCCACTCTTGGGGTAAACTCTTTAGAGTCAAAGCCGTTACCACATGGGTTTCTGAGGGGCCATATTGATTATGTAGCGTACAATTAGGTAGTTTGGTAAAGAAATTAGCGATCGCACTAGTTACCTGTAACTGTTCCCCCGCCGTAATCACCTCTGTCAAGCTCCCTGGGAGCAATTTAAAGCTTTCGGCAACTTCCGCAAGCTGTTGCAAGGCAACAAAAGGCAGAAATAACCTTTCTACTTTTCTATCTGCCAATAAATGTAGCAAAGCTACTGGATCTCGCCGCACTGCTTCTGAAATCAAGATCAGAATGCCGCCTCCACACCAAGTAGTAAAGATTTCCTGAAACGAGACATCAAAGCTGATGGGAGAAAATTGCAGGGTTTTGGCTTGAGGGGAAACAGTTGTCTGTGCTAGTTGCCAACAGATGAGATTAACTAAAGCACCATGCCTCATCATTACCCCTTTCGGCTTGCCTGTGGAACCTGAGGTATAGATGACATAAGCCAAATTTTCTGGGGTAGAGCTATTGGGGAGATTGTGATTGCTTTGAGTTGAGATTACTTCCCACTCTGCCTCTAGACAAATAACCTGTGCTTCACAATTAGGAAGTTGCTGTAGTAATTGCTTTTGAGTCACTACCACTGATGCCTGAGAGGAGGATATCGCTATATCCTAAAACTCGCCAGACTATAGTGGTTGTTAGTCCAGCTAACATTGTCCCACTTAATGCCAAGTGATGTGTGCGTCTTTTGACTAAGATAATCAGCATCGCTGGTCCAATAGAACCGGCTACAGCACCCGCAGCAAATAGAATTAAAGAAAATACTGTGGTAGAAATATTAATCGTGGCGATTGCAGCAACAATGCCAACTAACAGAGTCGCTGCCTGCTCGTATTTTATGCCATACTTCCGGGACATCTTGAGATGAAAAGCAGGGGAAATATCTCTAGCTAATGCACTCGAACAAACCAGGAGTTGGGAATCAGCAGTTGAAGCAATGACGGAAAACACCCCTGCTAGCACAACTCCCACTAAGACTGGAGGAAAATTTTGCATCGCATAAAAGGGTAAGGCTTGTTCAGGATCATTAATCTCAGCAATTAACACTCGACAAATTATGCCGAACAACAGCATAGCAATCCAGGTAGAATAGACATAACCCAGATATATCCATCTAGCTTGTTTGGTTTCCTCTGGACTTCTACCTGCTAGTAATCTGACCAAAACTTGGGGCTGAGAGATATCAAATCCAAAGCCAAGAAAAAAAAACCCCACTATTAAAGCAAGTAATTCCTAGGGATTCAATCCAGCAGTCAGACTGAGGAGATTCGGGTCAATGTCATTCAGATTGGAAATAATCTCTGATACCCCACCCCCAGTGATAAGGGCTACTGCCAACATACCGAAGGCAACGAACATCACCACAAATGCCTGTACCACGTCAGTCCAGATAGATGCTCTAAGTCCTCCAGTCACACAATAGACCAGAATTGAGCCAGCAGCAATCAAGGCTCCAATTTTGGGATCAACACCAAAAAACACGTCCAGAGTCTTGGCGGCGGCAGCAAATTGTCCGGAAGTATAAGCTCCAATAAAGATGACAGTTATCAGAGCAACGATAAGGGTAATCAAGCGTTTGCCCTGAGGATTTTTAGCTGTGGCTCCCAGAAATTCAGGAACAGTTTGGGAGTTTTGCTCGACAGAAAGCTGATTGACTTTATCCGGAAAAAATGTCCAAAAGACTAGCTCACCTAAGAAGGTAGGAAGAACAATTAGAAGAGATGAAATTCCTGTACTGTAAGCTACTCCCACAGCTCCAATCATAATCCAGCTACTGTTACCAGTAGCCCCAGCGCTCAGCCCGATAAATATTTTGCCAAAGGAACGATTGCCCAGTAGGTAGTCTGTCTCTGTATTATTGGAGCTCTTGGCTGCTAGAGCACCAATCCACAAGAAAATGACAACAAAAACTGTGAAAGTAAAAATTATAACAATGGAGTTCATTCTAAGTAGGCAGGGTGTAGGGTGTGGAGTGTGGAGTGTAGGGAAAAAAAACAAGGCAGTCCAATGTCTCTCTATTCCAGCTAACCAACAAGTAAATCCTCTTCTGGATATTTAATCTGGCTAGGACGGGAGTCTCCTAATAAAGATGCCATAAGTAACCAAATGCCCACCCGTCCGATATACATAGTCACAATTAAAATTAGCTGTGCCCAGTGAGAAACAGTAGCGGTGATACCTGTAGAAACACCCACAGTCGCAAATGCTGAGACAACTTCAAAGAAAAGTTGAATAAAATTTAAATCAGGGTCAGTGATAGTAATTAAAGTTGTTGCCACAATTACTGTTGTGCTTGAACCAAATACCACACCCACTGCTTTGAGTATTAAAGATATGGGAACCTGGCGCTTATAAATATTAACTTCTTCCTTGCCTTGCAATATCGCCTTAGTACAACTAGCTAAAATTCGCGCTGTTGTCGTTTTTATACCACCGCCAGTACCTCCTGGACTGGCTCCAATAAACATTAAAGCAATGGTGAGAAATAAGCCAGCAGTGGTCATTTTACTAATATCGATAGTATTAAAGCCAGCAGTTCTAGTAGTTACAGACTGAAACCAAGCCAGTATCAACTTATCTGGAAAATTTAATAATTTAAGGGTTTCATCATTATTTGCTTCCACGAAAAAAAAGGCAATAGTTCCTACGATTAACAGTATTATAGTTGTACTAGTTGCTACCTTGAAATTCAGGGAAAATATCATTTTATCTCGTTTATTGAAAATAATATCTCGCAACCATAAGTACATTTCAAAAATTACCTGTTGACCAATACCACCAAAGATAATTAATCCAGTAATAATTAGATTTAATGGCAAGTGTGTTTGATAGTCCATCAAACTATTTTCAAATAAACTAAACCCAGCATTGTTCCAAGCACTAATACTATGGAAAATAGCTAACCAGAGACCCCTATCCCAGCCATAATCTGGGACAAAAACCAGTAAAAGTAGAAAAATGCCAGTAATTTCAAAAATCAGAGCAGTGGCGATTATGGAGCGGATCATTGAGGCACTATCTTGTAAACCTGGTCGATCAAAGGCTTGTTGAATGGCAACTTTATGCCTGAGATTAAACTTGCGCCTCACTAGTAGAAGAAGAAAAGTTGTCGTCGCCATATAGCCTAATCCTCCAATTTGGATCAAGGCGAGAACAAAAAACTGACCTAAACCAGAAAAATAACTGCCAGTATCAACAACGATCAAACCAGTAACGCAAACGGCAGAGGTAGCAGTAAACAGAGCTACAATTGGGTTATTCCATGCCCCAGTACTGGTAGAGAAAGGCATCATCAGCAGGAGAGTGCCTACGACAATTACAGTAAGAAATCCAAGGCAAATGCTTCGTGAGATAGTCATGGAGAGATTTACTTAAGGCGATAATCGGGAAATAACGAACGGTGAATCAGTAGTCATCGATTAACTACCAATGACTAATGACCAATGACTAACCCGTACTTTACGATTCCTTTACCTAGTAGTACCTAAAAAATTGTTGATACTTTATAATATCTTTACTAGTGAAGGTAATTTTTTGTAGTAGTCATACAATCTGCACAATGCTCGACTCTTAATTTTCAATGAAAAATTAATGTAAGACAACCTAGGGATTGCCCAAAATTCCTTTGAGCGAGAAAGCCTGATTAATCAGGGGTTTGAGACACTACTACTAACACCACACCTTTATAGTTGATTCAAATCACTGACTATGTAAGATCTCTATCACACCTCAAGTTGATCGAGATCAGTCTTTACTTTCACAAAGAACACATTTTTCCCTAACTTAGGTCACAGCAGCTTTCAGATAAATCACTGATGATTGGATCGGTAAGACTGTGACTCAGATTGTTTTGCACCAAAAATAGCCAAATTATATGTAAAAGGAGTTGTAATGTGTTATTCATCCGACTCGCCGATTTAATTATTAACCTAGATTTTATTGCTACAGCAAAATGCACTACTGACTATAGTTTGCTTAATGGTCAAGATATTCCTACCATTAATACCTGTTTAGCTATGCTAAATGGTTCGTTAAATGGTAAGACCGAAGCTGAACCTGAATCGTGCGGTTCTCTAGAATGTCTGGAGTTTAAGAGTGATATAGCAATGGCTATCTGGAATTACTTCCTCCAATCGAAAGATGTCACTGTCTTATTTGAGTAAGTATGCTGGTAACTTCAATGACAAACTGACTTCAGTGTTTTCCATTAAAGTCTTCATCCTAGCTAAGCCTTAGTCTGGTTTTAATAATATTTTCAGGATTTTTGCATCTATCTAACAAAGGCATCTCATCTCAAATCTAGTTGATATATTTTCTTGTTGTGTCAGTAATTTGTAATAGACCTATCCGGAAATTAGGCTTCCATTTAGACAGGATAAGGGTTTCAGATTCTTTTTCGGAGATATCTAATCAATTGTTCAACTACCCTTGACTTTGTCATCTAAAAGCCAATATGATACATCTGTTTTTTTTATGAAATTTGGTAAGACACAACATACGATGTGTTACTAGAGCGACCATCTGACAAGAATCAAAGCAGTAGGTTAGTCACTCAGGCTCCTTCGCCTCAACTCTTGTGCAGATGGAACACCACCAGGGTCATCTATAATTTTCCGCTTCAATCTCATTCTTGGGTGAATGTGGTGTTGTTTGGGTATTTACGCTATGCCTTCCTTTAATTCAGAAAAAAAATCTACTAATCTCAAGCTCAGTCATTCTAACTATGTATCTCGTGAAGAATTGCACAAGTTTGACCTTGATAATCAATTAATAGAACTGGCATTGCTGTTAGCTCAAACTTGGAGAGATAATCATCTTAATGCTCAAGCAGGTTCAGAAACTGATTTAGATGAGTGCACATTGGCTGTAGCAATTGAAATGACTATAGCTAGTGAGGTAGTCGGAGGACCGATGGGTGCTCTCATATCTGAGGGTGGTGGTGTCAAAGCAGCTTGTATAGCTTGTAGACGAGTACTGTAAACACTCAGCTGTATGCCAATTTAATTGGTCCTCGCTTAGCTTATAAATGACTGCAACGGTGGAATTAGGAGTGTATACCAGGTTCGTGCTGGGTTAATCGTGGGTGCAATCTACCAAGACTTTGCTAATTTAATCTCACTTCGAGGAATTGATTCAATGACTACTCACATTCCAAGGCCAAAAACCTATGACCAACAACTGAATGAACAAGAGCCAGATTCTGTCTATCTAGGGAACCACAACGATGTAACTAATAATCGCAACACTCCAGTTCATCTCAAATCAGCCTCGTCTGAGTCAATCCCTAAACTAGCGCCATTAAAGCACTCTGGTATTACTCTTAGCCGTCGTTTGTTGATTACGGTTCTGCCTACAGTATTAATTCCTCTAGCTATTGCTAGCACAGTGGGTTATAGGATCTTTCAAAAACAAGCAGAAGGTCAAATTAAAAGACAATTGCAAGATCAAGTGCTGCTGGCGGGGCAATCAGCTCTACAATTGCGGTCGGATGGATTGAAATTGACCGAAATGGTTGCTTCTAATCCTTTAGTAATTGATGCTGCTCGTGTTGGTACCCGAAAAGTAGAAGCAGACCGATTGGATAAAAAGTCGTTGAAGGAATTAGAAAATAGCTTTGCTGCCACGAAGCTCCTTGATCCAGATCAAGCTCTCAATGATTATCTGAGCAAAGTGAAAACAACTGGGGGGGTTGCTGAGTTATTTTTTACCGAGGGTTATGGATTAAACATTGCTTATAGCAACTCTACTAATGACTTTGTTCAGAATGATGAAGAATGGTGGCAAAAGGGTAAAACAGATGGTCATTGGGTAGGTGCCTTCGAATTTGACCAATCGGCTAATGCCATTAGTATTGACCTAGTCCGGGATATTACTGACCCTAAATCCGGTAAATTTCTAGGAGTTGTTAAAGCTGTCTTACCTTCGAGCGCTTTTGAGATAGTAACAGACTATTTACAGCACTCAGGGATTAAGGGTTCCCAGCAAATACAACTGCTTGACTCTAACAATAGTGCTGTGATTAAGACAATCGCGGCTCAGGGAGCTAGTGATACTCAAGAGATAGTCGGAGGTGAAGCAGTTGCAGACATAGCAAGAGCTCTAGTTAAAGCACCCCAAGACCAGGGAATTACTCCTGAACAAGCGATAAGTGAAGTGAAAAATAAGTATTCACTGAAAAAATTGCAGTTGGACTATTTACCTTACGAAACTATGGGGAAAGGGTTATTTAGTTCTGAAGAAGCTTCCTTTGTTCGAGAGAATGGTCAATTACTAATCGCCTCATTTCTTTATGATGGCAAACAGTACACCTTAGCAAGCATCCCTCAAACTGATTGGGTAGCAGTAGCTTCAATCGACAATGGGGAAGTCGCCAGTGCTGGTCGTAATTTGGTGTGGGCTTTCGCCTTGATTTTCCTAGCTCTAGGAGGAATTGCGATTCCTCTGGTTCTGCATTTAGCTAAGCAATTATCTGCTCCTATAACTAACTTATCTGGTACGGCGGAGGCAGTAGCTGCAGGTAATCTAGATATTGCAGCTGAACCCGTTGGTACAGCTGAAATCCAAACCTTGGCTCACACCTTTAATAAGCTAGTAACACGAGTCAAAGGCTTATTGCGTCAACAAGCGACAGAAACTGAACAAGCTCAGTTATTTGCCAATATTGCCACTGCTCGCACGCGCACCGCTGCTGACCTAGAGTATATCTTTTATCAGGCAATTCAAGGAGCCCAACAAATTTTACAAGCAGACCGGATCCTGATTTATCGCTTCAATCCTGATTGGAGTGGTTACATTGCCAGCGAATCAGTGGCTTCTGGTTGGCCTCGAGCTTTAGGGAACAAAATTGAGGACTCTTGTATTGGCAAAGAACTCATCGAGGGCTATAAACAAGGGCGTGTTGTTCCTACCAATAATGTCTTGGAGGCAGGTCTTCACCCAGAACACCTACAATTAATGGAACAACTGAAGATCAAGGCAAACTTGGTGACACCCATCTTTAAAGATGGCGAGCTCTTTGGTCTATTAATTGCCCACCATTGTAGCGCTCCTCATGTTTGGCAGGAGTCGGAAATTGAGTTTCTCAAGCAATTAGCTACTCAACTAGGATTCTCTTTAGACCGAGTAAAATTCGTAGACCACCAACAAGCTGAAACCGAACGCTTCCAGCAACTTAACGCCATGATCTCTGTGTTGCGGGAATCTTTTGAAATCGAACAAGTTTACACTACGGCAATTAACAGTATCCGCTCAACCCTGAAAACCGACCGAGCCTTAGTCTATCTATTTGATGAGAACTGGCAAGGAAGCATCATTGCTGAATCTGTGGCAGAAGACTGGCCCAAAGCTTTGGGAGAAAAAATTACTGACCCCTGTTTTGCCAAGGAGTATGTGGAAAAGTACAAACAGGGTCGGGTGAAAGCTACTGATAATATTGAGCAAGCTGGCTTAACCGAATGTCATCTCTCTCAACTCAAACCCTTCAAAGTTAGGGCAAATTTGGTCGCGCCAATTCTTGCCCATGGTAAGCTATACGGTTTGCTGGTAACCCATCAGTGCTCCCACCCACGACACTGGTTGGAGCCGGAAATCAACTTCTTTAAGCAGGTAGCGATTCAAGTTGGTTCAGCACTAGACCAAATAGCTCTGTTGGAGCAGCAAAAAGAGGCACGCCAAACAGCTGAAGCGATATCTGTTGAACAACGTCAGCAAAAAGAAGCACTCCAACATCAGCTGCTAGGACTCTTAGAAGAAGTTGAAGGAGCAGCTCGTGGTGATCTGACCGTACGAGCCGAAGTTAGTACAGGAGAAATTGGTACCGTTGCTGATTTCTTCAACGCAGTTATTGAAAGTCTGCGGGCAATTGTTACCCAAGTTAAAACCTCTGCTCTCGAAGTTAACACTTCCCTAGAAGAAAATGAAGGGGCACTCCGTCAACTCTCTGAAGAAACCTCCAAACAAGCAGAAGAAACAACCCACACCCTAGAGTCAGTGGCACAAATGACCTATTCAATTCAAGAGGTGGCTAAGAATGCCCAAAAAGCCGCAGAAGTGACCCGTGCTTCTTCTGAAACTGCTTTAGAAGGTGGAAAAGTAATGGACCGCTCTTTGGAAAACATCTTAATTCTGCGAGAAACGATTTCCGAAACTGCGAAAAAAGTTAAGCGGTTGGGTGAGTCATCTCAACAGATTTCTAAAGCTGTCTCACTGATTGAAAAAATTGCCCTACAAACCAACTTATTAGCGATTAATGCTGGTATTGAGGCAGCTCGTGCTGGAGAACAGGGTCAAGGTTTTGCCGTAGTGGCAGAAGAAGTTGGCCAACTCGCGGCTCAGTCAACGGCAGCCACCAAAGAAATTGAACAAATTGTCGAAAGTATCCAACAGGAAACCAATCAAGTGGTAGAAGCGATGGAACAAAGTACTACCCAGGTAGTTGAAGGAACCACTCTAGCTGGAGATGCCAAGCAGAGTCTGGAGGAAATTCTTCAGGTGTCCCGCCAAATTGACCAATTAGTGCAGTCAATTTCAGATGCCACTGTGTCTCAGACAAAAACGTCTCAGGCAATCACTAATTTGATGTCTGAAATGGCCTTTGTCTCGGCTCGCAATTCTGATGCTTCTAATCAAGTTTCTCTATCTTTACAACAAACTGTAGAGATCGCGCAGAAATTACAAGAATCCGTCGGTCAGTTTAAAGTGGGTGCTGAAGTTTAACTCTTAAAAGAAGGTGTTAGGTATTAGGTTTTAGGTTTTAGGCCAAATCCTCTTACCTATTGTCTGTTCCCTTGTTTCTTGAAAAAAATAGGGCTCTGTAAACAAAATATCAGCCACAGCTATCTATACCATTCAAAACAGCAGTTCTAGTAGAAGCTAGCAGAATTATTTGACCAGCCCCTGGAAATTTTTCGCTCCGGGGCACAGGGAGGGAAGGAGGAGGGAAATGTTCGCTGGTCAATTATTTCTAGCTGGATGCACCAGCACTAACGCTCATCAATCCAAGAGCGAGCAACAGTTACACACCAGCATCAAGTTTTCATAGTTTGTAACTTAGAGGTTATTATGCTAGCTACTTCTTTCTATACCAATGCAGAATTCAACTATGAGTCCCCAGTTTACAACTGGGAGCTAAGTGATACAAATCTAGATAAACCTCCGGTGGAAACAGAACTCGAAGTTACAAATCCTGCGAGCTTGACCAAAACTGTTAACCGCCGCACTACCGATTTGGTTCGGTTATATCTCCAAGAAATTGCTCGGGTTCGCTTGCTTCGACGAGATGAAGAAGTTTCAGAAGCCCAAAAAATACAACGTTACATGCGATTACTGGAGAAACGCACTGAGTTAGCTGAGCAAGGAGATGAAATTCTTCAGCGCTTTGTTGAGCTGATTGATACCCGCGATCATTTGACTTCTGAGTTGGGACATCGTCCTTCTCAAGAACGATGGGCTGCTGCCGTTAACATCACAGTTTCTGAACTGAAGTCAAGCTTAGCAGCAGGTAAACACTATTGGGCTGAGTTGGTAGGACTCTCACTCCAGGAGTTAGACCAAATTCAAGCTGAGGGTATCCGAGCCAAGACTCATATGATCAATGCTAATCTACGCTTAGTCGTGTCGGTGGCAAAAAAGTACCAAAATCGTGGCCTGGAACTTCTCGATCTCATCCAAGAAGGTACTCTAGGATTGGAGCGAGCTGTCGAAAAATTTGACCCCACTAAAGGTTACCGCTTTAGCACCTACGCCTATTGGTGGATTCGTCAGGGTATTACCCGCGCCATCGCTACCCAAAGTCGCACTATCCGCTTACCAGTTCATATCACCGAAAAGCTCAATAAAATCAAAAAAGCCCAGCGTAAAATCTCTCAGAAAAAAGGTCGTACCCCAACTATTGAAGATATTGCCGTGGAGCTAGAAATGACTCCTTCTCAAGTGAGGGAAGTCTTACTGCGGGTACCTCGCTCTGTGTCTTTGGAAATCAAAGTTGGCAAAGAAAAAGACACTGAACTGGGAGACTTGCTGGAAACTGAGGAAGCTTCTCCAGAAGATCTGTTAATGCGGGAAGCACTAAAACGGGATTTGCAGCAACTGCTGGCGGACTTAACAACGCGAGAACAAGATGTAATTCGGATGCGGTTCGGGTTGAGAGATGGCCAATCCTACTCTTTAGCAGAAATTGGTCGTACTCTGGAGCTATCTCGCGAACGAGTACGTCAAATTGAAGCTAAGGCTCTGCAAAAGTTGCGACGTCCCAACCATCGCAAGCGCCTCTTGGATTACCTGCAAGCTTTAGCCTAATAGTTGGGAATGGGAAAGTTAATTTAGCACTGCTCCCTTATTCCCCTCTCCACTATTTTTGAGTATTGTGTAATACCTTCTCCACTTGCTTGCATTCGGTAATATCGCGAATGAAACTTTGGAAAGCCAACCGATTACCATACTCAATAACTCGACTGCTGATTTCCACTGGCATTTCTATGCCATCCTTGCAGCGGTAAATGCAATCAAAGGTGATATGACCAGTTGTCCGCAATTCTTGCACAATTGCGTGGCGACGGTCATCACTCATAAGCAACCCAATTTCATCTACTGACAACTGGAGCAGTTCTTGGCGAGTGTAACCCAGTCGCCTAGCTGCATTCCAGTTAACGTTCAAGAAGCGATGAGTTGAAGCATCGATGATAAAGATTGAGTCGTTAGCAAACTCGAACAAGTGACGGTACTTTTCTTCCGACTCTCGCAGGGCTGTTTCCATTTGCTTGCGCTCTGTGATATCTCTAGCAGCACAAACGACTGAATCAATGCTCCCATCAGCACTCTGAATCGGACTTAGGATGTAATCGTAGTCTCTGTTGCTGTGAACAGTGGGGATGCTTAACTCATCATTTACAGCTCGTCCAGTGCTAAACACTGCCTCTCTGTGGGCGGCAAATGACTCAGTGATTTCTGGTAAGAAATTCAATTCCTGGAATGTCTTACCAATGAAGTAGCTCCGCTCAAATCCCAATGCTCGGGCACCTGCAGGATTGATATAGGTATACCGCCCTAGGCGATTATGTACGAAAATTAAGTCTGGAGCAGCACAGAGAATTTGCTCAAGAGTTCCTGCATGATGGATGAGCTGAGCAATAAGTTGCCGTTGATCATTTGCTTGCTGATCTTCGGGAAAATTATCTTCGAGTTTGTGATTATCTACTTCTAAGGAAAATACTAAGTCTTCCTCTGTCTCCCAAGACAAAGATTCTTCTGGGGTTTCCTGAGCAATCATAGCCCTTTGAGCGGTGATGGCACCCAAGGACTCAAATGATGCGATAGACTCCTCTAGTGCTGCTATGATACTTAGGATGTCGTTATCTAGATGAGCCTTTGCCCGTAATTCAGCTAGCTGCTCTGAAACAGTGCTAATTTTGTTTTCGAGCTTGTTGAGCTGTTGCTGAAGTGCTTCAGTTGTTACTGGTGCTGGTGTCGAACATGGTAGACCAAAGGCTTTAGTCAATGTTTCAACAACCACAGTAGTTTTGTCCGTTCCCTTTGCCTTGGCTAGAGAAGAAATTTCCTCAGCCAGTGTTAAGGGAAAACGGAAGGTCATGGATTTGGTATTCATGTAGTTGGTCGTACAAAACAAAAAAAGTCTCGCAAGCTCTAACAAGGCTATTTTGGCTAGCAATCAGTCTTACAACTGGTAAAACGTCAACAATATCTACCGTTTGTAGTATCTTCATAGCCTTTGACTTTGTTGTGATGCTTTATACTAAGTTGGCACAGATATTTTTTTTTGGGTAAATAAAATAATTGAAGAACGACTTCTTCAATGATCTAAATGGAACTGTAAAATGTATCGATCTTTGAGCATAGATCAATGCACTAGATGGTTTTGATAGGCATAATCGAGAGATAAATCAACTGTCTGTGCTACTTTACCTAATTCCTGGTGATGACGATGCTCAACTTAGCTGGTTATCAAGAAACTCTCCCTATCTATGCTGGAACTCGTACCCTAGTCTATCGGGCTATCCAAACCAACACTCAGCAGTCTGTCATCATCAAAGTTCTCCGTAATCCCCACCCCAACTTCCAGGAACTGCTGCAACTTCGCAATCAGTATATGCTCACTCGCCATCTGGAACATCCAGCCTTTGTTCAATCTCTTACCCTGGAACGCTATAGAAATGGTTATGCTTTGGTAATGCTTGATGAAGGTGCGATATCTCTGTGGGACTATTGGCAACCGTTCGGTGGTGATCTCAAGGAATTCCTCAGCATTGCCATTCAAATGGCTCAAGCTCTGCATTATCTGGGTCAACAGCGCATCATCCACAAAGACATCAAACCCGCCAATATTTTGATGTGCCCTGAAACCCGTCAAATCAAGTTCATCGACTTCAGCATTTCTAGTTTACTGCCTAAAGAACAACAACAACTGCTCAACCCTAAGGTTCTGGAAGGAACCCTCGCCTACATCTCCCCAGAGCAAACGGGGCGCATGAATCGGGGAATAGACTATCGCACAGATTTCTACTCCCTAGGTGTCACTCTCTACGAACTGCTCACAGGAGTCCTGCCCTTCCAGAGCAATGACCCGGTGGAGTTACTCCACTGCCATATTGCTAAAGAACCCTTAGCACCAAATGAACTATTAGATACTCAAGGCAACCCGTATCCAGAAGCCATCTCACAGATTATTATCAAGTTGATGGCCAAGAATGCCGAGGAGCGGTATCAGAGTGCTTTGGGTTTGAAGCATGATTTAGAGCGCTGTTGGCAACAATTGCAAGCTACAGGAGAAATTACCCCATTTGAGCTTGGGGAACACGATGTTTGCGATCGCTTCCTTATTCCTGAAAAGCTTTATGGAAGGGAAGCAGAAGTTCAGATGTTACTTGAGGCTTTTAAGCGCGTCTCTCAGGGAGATGAGGAGAATCATTGCAACTCTGAATTTCTTTTGGTAGCTGGTTTTTCAGGGATTGGTAAGACAGCTGTGATCAACGAAGTGCACAAGCCTATTGTCAAGCAACGGGGCTACTTCATCAAAGGAAAATTCGACCAACTTAATCGCAATATTCCTTTCTGGGCTTTAGTGCAAGCCTTCCGAGACTTGATAGGGCAATTGCTCAGTGAATCGGATACAGATTTAGCCACTTGGAAGGCAAAAATTTTGAAGGCTGTCGGAGAAAATGGGCAAGTGATTATTGATGTAATTCCCCAGTTAAAACGCATTATCGGTCCACAGCCCCCCGTTCCAGAACTCTCCAGCAGTGCTGTGCAAAACCGCTTTAACCTGATGTTTGGCAAGTTCGTGCGTGTCTTCGCCAGGAAAGAGCATCCCCTGGTAATTTTTCTCGACGATTTGCAATGGGCGGATCCGGCATCGCTAAACCTCCTGAAGTTGTTAATGGACAAGTCAGAAGCCGGTTATTTGCTAGTATTGGGAGCCTATCGTGATAACGAGGTTTTTCCTGCCCATCCGTTGATGCTGACTCTGGATGAAATTCAAAAACAGGGTGCAAAGATCAACACCCTGACGCTGGCTCCCTTGGACAAGGTGGATATTAATCGTTTAGTTGCCGATACGTTGTTGTGTTCAGTCGAAATTGCTGCACCATTATCTCAGCTAGTTTATCAAAAGACGCAAGGAAATCCATTTTTCACAACCCAATTTTTGCAAGGATTGTATGAGGATGGCTGGATTAAGTTCGACCTTGCTAAGGGCGGGTGGCAGTGCAATTTAACCCAGGTGCGGCAGTTGGCACTGACAGATGATGTAGTGGAATTCATGGTGGGGCGGTTGCAGAAACTGCCAAAGGCAACGCAGGAGGTATTGAAGCTGGCGGCTTGTATTGGCAATCGATTTGACTTAGCAACATTGGCGGTAGTGTGCGAGAGTAGCCAGGAGGAGGTAGCCTCAGATTTGTGGCGTGCTTTGCAAGAAGGATTCATTATTCCCGAAAGCGAAACCTACAAGTTTTTTCAGGGATATGAACATGAGGAGAAAGTGGTTAAGGAGGTTTCGGTTAGCTATCGTTTTTTGCACGATCGCGTCCAACAAGCGGCTTATGCACTACTGCCTCAAGAAAACAGAGCATCAGTGCATCTTTCTATTGGTAATCTCTTATTATCAAATTTCTCCTTAGAACAACGCTACCAACGCCTCTTTGAGGTCGTTAATCATTTGAATTATGGCATTAATCTCATTAGCAACCCCACAGAGAAACAAAACCTCTTACATTTAAACGTATTAGCGAGTCACCAAGCTCATGCCTCCACAGCCTATGCTCCAGCGTTAGAGTATTTATTAACAGCGTTGAATCTTTTGGGTGAGGATAGCTGGGAACAAGACTATGAAGTAGCCAAAGTCATTTACACTGATGCTGCTAATAATGCCTATCTGTCTGGGGATTTGTGCCAGATGGATACCTTATTAGGAACTGCCTTGGCACAAATCAATACCCTCCTCGAGCAAGTACCGCTCTACGAGATCAAAATTCAAGCGCTGGTGTCTCAGCATCAGTTACAAGATGCGCTCAAGGTTGGTTTGGACATCCTCCATCAACTGGAGATTGATTTTCCTGAGCAACCTACCCCTGAAGACTTTGGCAAAGGACTCCAAGACGTTAATCAAGGATTAGCAGGACGCCCTGTAGCAGATCTAATTCTTCTGCCAGAGATGGAAGATCCTGTCGCACTAGCAGCGATGAAGATTTTGCTACGACTGTCGGCAGTTGTGGTGATAGCAGCCCCCCATCTAATGCCATTTGCCTTTTGCACAATGGTAGGTCTGTCGATTGAGAAAGGAAATACAACAGTGTCGGCATTGGGTTATGCCACTTATGGCATGATTCTGTGCAGTGCAGTGGGTGACATTGACACTGGCTATCAATTTGGCAAGCTGGCTGTTCAAGTATTAGACAAATTCTCTGGCAAAGCAGTGCAAGCCAAGACAATGACACGACTCAATGCTGGAGTTTGGCATTGGAAAGAATCGTTGCACAGCACGTTACCTTCGATGCTAGAAACCTATCAAGTGGCTTTAGAAACCGGTGATCTAGAATATGCAGCGATCTCTGCTCAGGTTTATGCTTATCATCTTTATTTTTCCGGTCAGGAGTTGACCCAGGTTGAACAAGAGTTAGCAGCTTATAGCCAAGCCATCACTCAAATTCAGCATAAGGCATTTCTCTACTGCATCAAGGCATACCGCCAACATGCCCTCAACCTCTTGGGAAAAGCTGCCGATCCCCTGCAGCTGATTGGGGAAGCCTATGATGAAACTATTGACCTACCCCACCAAAATCAAGCCAACGATTTCTATGGAATGGGGGTAGTTCATTTATTTAAGGGCATTGGCTGTTATTTACTTGGTGCCTATGACAATGCCCTGGAAAACTTGGAACAAACAGCTGTTTTTCTCCGCTCCCTGCTTCCTTTTGCTGTAGGATGTGCCTTAAATTTCTACGATTCCTTAACTCGTCTTGGCATCATTTCTCAATACTCTGCTGCAAACCAAGCACAGATGTTAGAACAGATTGCAGCTAATCAAGAGAAGTTAAGGCATTGGGCAAATCACGGTCCCATGAACTACTCGCATCGATTCCACTTAGTTGAAGCACAACAGCACTACATCTTGGGTAACAACTATCAAGCTATGGAATTTTACGATTTAGCGATCGCTGAAGCTCAGGGAAATAGGTATATTCAAGAAGAAGCCCTTGCCAACGAACTTGCTGCCAAATTCTACCTTGACTGGGGCAAGGAAAAAATTGCTGCTACCTATATGCAAGAAGCTTACTACTGCTATGCTCGTTGGGGTGCTAAGGCCAAGACTGATCAACTTGAAGAAACCTATCCCCAACTCTTGAGTGGCATTTTGCAAAAGCAACAGATTGAATTTAATGTCCTAGATACTCTAGAGAGCCTCACTCAAACACTGACCAAAAGTAGTAGTACAACACTTTCTGATACCTTAGATTTGGCTTCTATCTTACAAGCTGCCCAAACCCTTTCTCGTAACATTGAGCTTAATCAACTGCTTGCCGATATTTGCCGTATTATCTTGACCAATAGTGGTGCTCAAAAGGCAGCATTACTCATTCCCCAAGCCAACCAATGGCAACTGCGGGCGATGACCCAAATGACCACCGATGGTACATTGGAAACTAATACAAGAGCCCAACTCCTTACTGCCGAGGACCTAATTCCGATTCGCCTGATTCAATATGTCAAAAACACCTTAGAAACGGTGCTAATCAACGAAGGCAAAACTGAGGTTTCTGGTATTAGTGAAGGCTATTTGCTCAAACATCAACCTCAGAGTGTACTTTGTGTCCCATTGCTCAATCAAGGGCAATTGGTCGCAATTCTTTATCAGGAACATCTGATGGTCAAAGGCGTTTTCACTCGCGATCGTTTGACGATTGTACAATTTTTCTGTGCTCAAGCTGCCATTGCTCTCCACAATGCCCAACTCTATGACCAAGCACAACAAGCTCTCAAAGATTTAACTTTCAATCGTAAGAAGTCCCACACCTACGATGTAAGGGAGGTGTTGGGATGAATTACGAACCGGGTAATGCATGATTTTCGATATACTTCCGTAAGGTAGAGACAGTTACGCCGCCACAGGAAGCGACGAAGTAAGAACCACTCCAAAATACTTCTTTCCAATAAATCTTAGCCAGGTGTTCGGAGAATTCCTGCCGCAATTTCCTGGAAGACACTGACTTTAGATTATTGACTAATTTACTCAAGTTGGTGATAAACAAGTGCGGATATCGTACCAATACCGATTAAACCCAAACAAAAAACAACGAGATATTATCGACAACACTCTTGAGCTGTTGAGGTATCAATACAATTATCAGTTGGCTCAACGGTTCAATTGGTACGAGCAGAATCGTTGCTCTATTGATAGATGTCCGCTCATTTGCCATCTTCCTGAATTAAAAGAAAAGCCTAATCGCTTGAGTCAACAAGCAACACTAAAACAACTTAAAATAGACCGTCCTTGGTACAAAAACATTCATTCTCAAGTACTACAGGAGGTTCCTAAAAAAGTTGAGATTGCTTTTGATAGATGGCTTCGGGGTGACAGTAATGGCAAAAAATCTGGCAGACCTAGATTCAAAGGGGCAGGACAATACAAAACCTTTACTTATCCTCAATTCAAACAGCCTCATTTTGTGGACAATAAAATTACGCTTTCTAAAATTGGTGATGTTAAGGTCATTGTCCACCGTCCTATCCCTGACGGTTTCACAATAAAAACCGTGTCAGTTACGAAAAAAGCTGATGGTTATTATCTAACACTAAGCCTTGATAATAAACAAGTTCCAACAATTAAACCTGACTTCAACGCTGATAGCATTGTTGGCATTGATGTCGGGTTGATTGATTTTTACGTTGCTTCTGACAAGACCAGAATTGAAGCGCCAAAACATTTGAGAAAAGCTGAACGTAAATTAAAGTCAGCACAGCGTAGGGTATCACGTCGCAAGAAAGGTTCTAATCGTCGTAAAAAGGCAATCAAGAAACTAGGCATTCAACATAAAAAAGTAGCTGATACCCGTAAAGATTTTCACTTCAAAACTGCCTTACAACTGCTCAATAAATATGATGTTGTTGCCGTTGAAAAGTTGAACATTTCTGGTCTTACTAGAACAAGATTGGCTAAAAGCGTTCATGATGCTGGGTGGGGACAATTCCTTTCTATACTTTCAAACAAAGCCGAAAATGCTGGTCTGAAAGTAATCGCTGTCAGGCCTCATGGAACCAGCCAAGAATGCTCTAGCTGTGGTCACAAAGTCAAAAAACCGCTATCCCAAAGGATGCATAATTGCCCCGTTTGTCATACTAATTTGTGTAGGGACTTGAACGCGGCCATCAATATCAAGGTGCGTGGGGCGCACGCCCTAAAAGCTCAGTTTATGTCTTCAATGAAGAGTCTCTGAGAAGCCGACACTTACTCGTAAGAGAAGTGTAGGTAAGTCACAAGCAGCACAGTTGCAAATTTGTCCAAAGCCAAAATATGTAAGCTTGCTCACAGGGTGAGCAAGCTAATTGAAAAGTAGGCAGGGTGTAGGGTGTAGGGAAAAATTACCGTAGCATTCGCATTGTACGGACACCAAGAAGGCTGGGGACCGAATAATACAGATTGAGGACGCCTGTCAGAGTCTTCCTCATTGATGAAGTGGCTTTTATTTTCCCCACACCCTACACCCCGTCTCTTTTTTAGCCTTGTTGTCACCCCTTGAGCTGAACGCCCTTGCATCTCAGTCTTGCTGACCAGCAAAATGACTAGTCAAAAAAAATTTGCCCAAACCCTTGACAATTTTTGTAGTATATTTGTAGTATAAATACAGAGCGAACAGGAAAGAGCCGAAAAACAGCTCACCAGTAGGCGCTCAAGCTGAACCTTGATAACTGAATATGTAATACACCTTTTAATTAATCTTTGGATAAAACAGTGTTTACTCCTGATGGGCGATAAGCCCCTTGGCTCATTCCCCACAGGGTAAACTACCAATCCATCCAGAGTTCAGTGGATAAGCTGCTGACTTCTTGGGGCTGTAGCTCAA
>Ga0207422_1000956_pt1 | contig 72040 bp, 75 predicted proteins | sample MarCyaLeptolynsp_FD_187757 | JGI IMG/M metagenome (GOLD analysis project Ga0207422, IMG submission 187757) | Marine cyanobacterial communities from Panama - species 1 Leptolyngbya sp. (SPAdes) | ecosystem: Environmental > Aquatic > Marine > Unclassified | place: Panama: Panama City | collected...
ATTCGCCTCTCATGTCACGACCGCGACCGACGCCCGCAGCGCCGAAGCGGCGGATGTGTTGCGCCGACGTTAGGCGGGGCGAAGCCGGTAGGACGCCACCAGAAGTCCGGCAAAGACCAGCGGCGGTGCGACGCCGGCCACGTCGCCGACGGCGAAGTGGAGGTAAGCGGCACCCGTCAGGTCGAAGAAGATGCCGGCGTAGGCCCATTCGTTGATCGGCTGCATACGCGGCCTTGCCAGCGCAAGGCCACCCAGGACCTTCCACCCTCCGATCAGGGTCATCATGTGCAGCGGCAGCCCAAGCTTGTTGATCTCCTTGACGACGGCCTCGGGCTGCACAATGTCCGCGATGCCACCCGCGATCATGACGAGAGAAACGATTCCGGTGGTGATCAGGTACGCCAGCTTCTTTTTGGTCATGTTGCCTGTCCTTCGGTCGCAGGTTCGAGCGTTCGCTCAACGGGCGGAACGTACCGCACCTGGGGCTGCGAAGCGGGCCTGGGCGCCAGGGTTGACGGCCTGGGGGCGACCTCTCGACGCCGGGGGTCGTCGCGGCGAAAGACAACGGCCGAGCGTGCGCCTGTGCGTGTCGGTGTGCCTTGCGGGCGCGACGATCCGTGCAACGGCGGCGCGCAACGTCGAGCAACCGCAAGGTTGCGCGTTGTCCCCGCACATGTCGCGCCGCGTTGCGGTGTAAGGGCACGCACCGCGCGCGCTGGCGACCGAACCGTTTGTTCCGAACGCGGCATCAAACAAAGGGTCCACTGCCCGAACTCCATCCCGACGTTCAGGCACTTGCGGCCGCGTCTTGCGGCCTTCACCTCTTGCCGTCGAGAAGGAAGGTTCAATGCTTGTTACGAAATACGCTGGCGTGTTGCTTATGTCGGTCTTCGTCACCGCGTGCGCGCTTGGCAAGCCACCGTCGTTTTCGAAGGGAAGCAGCTGGACCTTTCCGGTGGTGGACGGTGGCGGAATGCTTCTCGCGCCGGTCTACATTGGGTCCGAGGGCCCCTTTTTGTTTGCCGTAGCGCCCGGGGCGCTACCCATGATCTCCTGGGATCTGGTTCGCGAGCTCGGCCTCGTCACCTGGAGGGGGAACCGCGCCGCCGTCGGACCCGACGATACGCTCGTGGATTGGCAGTGGCGCGAGTCCATCGTGCCCGAACTCCGAGTTGGCGACCTCACCCTTCGTCCTCACCAAATGTCCGTGATGAGACAGGACTGGACGTACAACGGCGTTCCGATTCAGGGTGTCGTTGGCTCGAACGTCTTCGACGATACCGCCGTCTGGACCATCGACCGCGACCGGATGGTTGTCACCCTCAGGGACCAGGCGAGCTTCACTCCGCCCGCGACGCCTCCGATCCAAACGATGTCGCCTGATCGGCGTCTGCCGAACCTGCACCAGGTCGCGATTCGAGCCGACGCGGACGGTGAAGAGGTCCATCTGGAAATCGACTTGGCGCGACGGGAGACCCACTTCTTCCCGTGGGCCGTCGAAAGCGCTGGCCTCAAGCCTCAGGCGCCGGGGCGCGACCGCTACGTCGTCAGCACCCTCACGCTCAACAACGGGGCGGAAGTTCGCGCGTTGCCGGTGCGGCGCTTTCGAGACCGCCGCGTTCCCCCCAACACCCTCGATGGGCGGTTGAGCGCGGACTTCTTCGAAGCGTATCGCGTGACCGTCAACTTGCACACCAATCAACTGTGGCTCGAAGATCGCCAGGGGTACGACGTCACCGCGGCTGCTCGGCTGAGCCGATGGGGGCCGTCGTACGACTGCCGCAGCGTTCGCTGCGCCTCTGCATCGCTGGTGCGGAGTAGCGAAGGGGTTCCCGTGCTGGACGTCACCCGTCTCCGCAGCACCCCCGCGATGGAGCTGGTCTTCGCCGCGTACGACAACAACGGAGAGAAGAACCCCGCGCTCGAACCGATTTCCGTGAGTCTTGCGAGCGGGGACAGCAGCGTGGCGTTTCGCAGCGACCGTTTACACGCCTACCTGGGCCATGAACTGCGAGTCGTCGATGTCACCCCGTTTCCCGCCCAGGAGAAGTCCGGGCTGCCAGTGTCCGCGAAGCTGCGCTTTGGCAATCAAGCGCTCCGCGCCGCGCCGGCGCAGAGATAGACGGGGACGCGGCGGTTGTCTCCGACGTCGCGCCGCGACCTGGTATGGGTGTGGCCGGGGCTGCCACGGTCGTGGCGGGCTCGACCACACGCCGCCGGGGGCGTGGGACGACCGGGCTCCTAACTAGCCATATCCAGTGTGGACGCGGGGCTACCTCGGCCTGGCACGCGCGTTGCGAAACGCGGGCGCACGGCGCGGCGCGGTCTCGGTCTTCGTAGGGACCGGCCCGCCGTGCGCGCCGAACCCTCTCGAGGAGCCCCACGATGAACCGCCCCAGTTGGAAACTACTTTTCACCCTCGCCGCCACGCTCGGCGCGACCGCGTGTGTCATAGAGGAAGCGCCGTACGATGGTGCGCCCGATTTCGGCGAACCCGACGGCAACGAACAAGACGCCGGCCCGGAGGTCGAGATGACACCGTTCGCCGACATTCGGGTCCCGACCGACGACGGCGCGGCCGCGTACCGCTTTCGGTTCGCCACCGTTGAGAACGGCCCGATTGTCACCTTGGTCGAATCACCGCTCGGCTATCCGGAGGCCGCGATTCCCGACGAATGCGCGCTCGATACGTTCTTGCGCGTCGCCGACGCGAACGCGGAAGTGCCGCGCGCGCTGGTGCGAGAGTGTGGCGTGCCCCAGGCGGATGGAAGCCGTCGCACCATGCGCGAAGGCGAACCGCCGATGCGGGCGGGGGAGCTCAACACGGCGGGGCTGTCGCTCGGGTTTGGCCGGGTCGTGTTGCCGCGCGAGTGCACCAAGTCGGTGTTCGATGACCGCGTGAACGAGCTGGAGGAGCTCGCGTCTTACCAGCCACTCGTCAACACCAACTGCGAACAGGAGTGCGAGCTGTTCGTCGCGTGGAACAACACGGGATGTGCGTTCTACAACGGCGATGGCGTGTTTCAGAACAACTGCTCGTCAGCGGACTACACCGCGCTGCTCGCCCAGTACGGCCCCTTCGGCCAGGTGTGTCTGGAGTACGGCGGTTGGGAGTGCGATCAAGTTCCGAACCCCGAGTGCGCGCACAACGAGTGGATCATTGGCGACTGGGGCCCTTGGAACACGTGGACACGCCAGAGCTCGAACACGAGCCGCACCACGCGCGTTCGCGCAGAAGTGACCACCTGCGGCTCTACCGCGACCCAGGGCGGCTGGTATGCGAAGAAGAACGCGAACGATTCGTGGGGGACCAAGCACAACGTCACCTTCAGCGCGTATTCGACCAGCGTTCTGGTGCTGAGCGCCGGCTGGGACGGCAACAACAATTGGCGCGGCTGGGACTTCAAGATCACGGGGCAGGGCAGCAACTTCCGCGTGGCGACAGCCTGGGTAGAGCTTCAGGGAAAGAATCGGTTTACCTGTCCGCTCAAGCTCTGACCCGCTTGCCCCCGCGCCCATCGTCGGGGCCCCGCGTTGTCCGGTCGGCGTGGGCACGCCGGTCGGTTTGCTCGCGCGAGCAAAATCGGATCGCGTTCCTCAGCGGTGCCTTTGCTGAGGAACGCGATCCGTTCGTAGCGCGAATGGGCCGGGCGGAACGAGTCCGCCCGGCCGCTGGGAGTCTGCGATGGGGCTAGAGGTTCCAGCTCGTCTGGGCCGCACCCAGGCGAATGTTTCGGTTGATGCCGCTGTAGTCGAACAGTTTCCAGTTGCCCAGATTCTTGCCGAAGAGCTTGAGCTTGAGCTTGAAGCCGCCGGAGAGGAAGTTCAGGTCGAAGCCAAAGCTCGCCTTGGCGGTTACGCGTCCCCGGGGAGTCCAGGACAGTTCGCCCACTCCCTGGGCGTCGATGCGAGCCAGGGTGACGCCGCCGCTCAGTTTGATCTTCAGGCCTTTGGTTCCCGCCGATGCGGAGGCTGAGATACCCGCCGACACGTAGGGGCCACCGTAGACCTCCAGGCCGGCTTGCGACACGGCCGCTCCGGCCGTGACCCCGGTGACGCCTCCGGCAGAAGCGCGGACCTTCACCTTTACGCCCAGGGCTTTGAAGTTGCGCCGATACGAGGCCCCGTAGATGGGCACTTCGATCTCTTGTTCGACGGCCGAGCTGGACTCATTGCCCCACAGCTTGATCCCCGCGGCGTAGATGCCGGCGCCCGCCGCGGCGCCCGAGTTGTCGTTGCGGGCGTAGATGGCGATCTTCGCCAGGTCGACCCGATTGCCGAACAGGTTGGCGTTGACGTTTGCGCCAGCGTACGCGTCGAGATCGAGGCCGTGGCGAGTTCGATTGCCTTCCACGTAGGCGCCCGCGTAGTAGCCACCGCCGAATTTTCCGGCGGTTTTCTGGTAGGAGGTTTCCTTAGCCAGGCGAAACGCGGCCGCGTTTCCGGCGGACATTGTGACAGCGGCGGCGGCCAGGGTGGCAACCAGGGCGAGAGAAAGACGTTTCATGACAGTCGGAGCTTCTTTCATTACTTGTGTCCCTATACAGGTAACTCGAATTACCTGTTTGCAGGAAAAAGCTAGCGAAATTGGCCCTGTCCGATAATGGAGAAGTTTGGCCAGCCGATGGCGAGACTTCGCCACCCACCATCGATAGACGCCCCGTCGTGCAGAGGGGGCGGTGCTGGTTGAACCCGGAGTGTGGCGGTCACGCGGCGCGGCGAGCAAAGGCGTCGCCAACGTTGCCGGGGGAGGCGTGTTCTTCGCCGCCGGGTGCTCAGCATCCCGCGGCGGCGGTGTTCGTCCTGGTCGCGGCGCGTGCATTCGTTCCCGGCCAACGCCATGGAGACTGCGTGTCGTGCCGCTGGCGCTGCGGACCGCGCAGCGTCTGGAAAGGAGCGGCTTTGACACCGGGGCAGTACAATGTCGCTAGTGAGCGATTCCCTGGAACTGGCGGAGCTACGGGTTCTCCTGGCGATTGTCGAGTCGGGCTCGCTAGCCGGCGCATCCCGCTCGATCAACCAGTCCCGAAGCACCCTGCGCCGCGCCCTCGCCGAACTCGAGGACCGCGTGGGCTTGCCGCTCGTCGCTTCGAAAGAAGGCCGCCTTGTCGCGACGCAGGCTGGCAAACATCTGGTTGATGGTGCGCGGCCGCTTCTGGCCAGCGCGGACATCCTCATTGATGAAGCGCGCAGTGTGGGCGAGCAGCTCGGACGCCGGCTGCGCGTCTCGGTCCCGCCCGGCGTGCCACCGCACGTGATGCAGTTGGTCACGGCGGCGTTTCGGACCGAGTTCGAAGAGGCGGTCGATTTTTGGTGCGTGGACAACCCGCTCAACTACCTCGGCCGGGGCTCCGATCTGTACATGTACCTCGGAGCGGAACCTCCGGCCGGCCCTTGGGACTCGGTGCGGATTGCTCCGGCTGAGCACGGTCTCGTCGGCTCGCGGCGCTACCTCGAGCACAGGGGCACCCCCAGGACGCTCGCAGACCTCGACGACCACGTCCTGGCGGTGTGGCAATCAGATCCGGACTCGCCGACCGAGCTGCCGCTGCGCGACCGAACGCGTCTACCGGTGACACCGATCTTGAGCACCAACGACAGCTACCGCCTCTGGGCAACGGCGAGCGCGGGCCTTCACCTGTCCATGGTACCGGACGCCCACCTCACGCTACCGGAGTTTCCCGACGTCGTTCGTGTGTTGCCGGACGTCGTCGGCGAAGACCTCGCGGCCTGGGCCGTCGTCCCGAACGAACTCGCGTATTCGAAGCGACTCGGCGCCATGTTAAACAACATTCGAGCCGTGATTACTGGCCTGACCCCGCAAGCGTGACCTCCGCTCTGCGCTTCGCTTTCGGAGCGACGCCGTTATCTCCACATCCGCGAAGATTCGAATCGCCAGGCCGACGGACCACCTCGAGGAGGTTGTTCAGATGTACATCGACGGACTCGGGTTCGAGCTGTTGGGCTCGTTCGTCGACCACGATGGTTTTGACGGCGCGTTCGTTGGCCATCGCCAGCATCTGTACCATCTAGAGTTCACCCACCGCCGCGGGACTTCCCTGCAGACGCCGCCCCATCCAGAGAACCTCCTGGTCTTCTATCTGCCCGAAAGCAAGGCGTGGAAGGCGACTTGCTCGGCTATGCGCGATGCGGGCTTCAAGAACGTGCCGGCGTACAACCCGTACTGGGACGTCCACGGAGAGACCTTTCAAGACGTGGACGGCTATCGATTGGTCCTGCACAACCGCGGCTGGGACCTCTAGCGCCGTCCGGGGCAGCGATTTTTTGGATCATCGACGCTTACGCTCCGCTGCCGTGCGGAGCGCGCGCGACCGGGCTGCCTTCTACGCGAAGGCAGTTTTTGCCGATGAGCCCGAGGCCCGTATGGCCCAGGCGGACCGTCATATCGGCGAGCGCGTCGCCCTTGTCATCGGAGTTGCCGAGAGCGTCGGCGACCGCCCGATCGATTTTGGGCGCGCCGAAAGGCACGAGAAAGACGAACACGCAGTCCTGCCCAGAGACGCGGGAGGCGTTGGCTTGCGGCTCGCTGCTCGACGTCGACGCAAGGGGAAGTCGCCCCATGCTCCAGTAGCAACCTGGCGATAGCGACAGGGCGAGCGTGACGACGCAAAGAAGACTCGGTTTATTCATGGCGGTACTGACCTTGCCCGCCGGAGCATCGTTGCCCAGGGCGTTCCGCGCGTGCCTGACAGCGACTGACGCGGGCCCACAGTCGCCGCGACAGCTCGCCCGGCGTCGCCGGGTGTTCATCGCGGACGCGCTTCTCGAACGACCGCTGCGGGGCGGATCGGGCGGCGAAGCCAGCGATCGACGCGGGCGACGTTGTCGTTGGCGCCAACCGCGGCGAAGTTCGCGCGCGCGGCCCGGGCCAGCGTGGACGCGCGGCCGGGCTCGACGTCGAGGGCCCGGAGCGTTCGGGCAAGGGCGAACTGCGCGCGGCCGCGGTTGGACCGATGGGCTTCGACTTCGGCCAGCGCGAGAGCGCGCTCGAGCAGCGGGCGGGCGGACCCGGCGTCGCCCACGGCGAGCAGGGCTTCGCCGAGGCCGGCCAGATTGTAGGCCAGATCCGGGTGATCGGGTCCAAGCGAGCCTTCGTCGATGGCGAGAGCGCGACGGTAGACCGCGGTCGCCTCCTCGTAGCGACCCGCCTCGAAGTGCAGGTCTCCGAGCAGTCCGAGGGGCAGGGCCACCGCCCAGTCGTCGGCGCCGACGGTGTCGGTCAGGACGACGACGGCGCGCTCGAGGTGCGGTCGCGCGCGCTGGGGCTGGTCCGCGCGCAGATAGGCGTTGCCCAGGTTGGTATGCGCCCGCCCGGTGAGCTCGTGGGTACCCAGGGCAGCTTCGCGAATGCGCAGCGACTCGGCAAAGTGGGCAATGGCGTCGGCTCGCTGACCCTGGCGCATGTCGAGACTGCCAAGGCCGTTGAGCACCTTGCTCACCCGCGGGTGTTCCTTGCCCAGAAGGTGTCGGTAGATGGCGATGGCTTCTTTGAGCGATCGACGAGACTCGTCGAGTTTGCCGACAGCCTGCAGAGCCAGGCCGCGGTTGTTGAGGGCGTCGGCCAGGTCGAGGCTATCGGGGGCACTCTCGCGCAGGATCGCCAGGACTTTGTCGTAGTAGGGCAGCGCTTGCTCGGGCTGTCGCCCGCGGTCGTACACGATACCCAGCGCCTCGAGGGCGCGCGCTCGAACCCGATCGTCGGTGTCCGGGCGGCGGGCGAAGGCCAGGGCGACCTCACCCCACGTGCGGCCGACGTCGAACTTGCCGGCCTGGTCGCCGAGCAGAGCCGCCAGCCGGGCGCCGATCCGCGCGGCCCGTGGGCCGTCGTCGGCGGCGACCGCGGTGTCGAAGGCGCTGGACCAGACGCGCACCGCTTCGTCTCGCTGGTTGGCGACGGCGAGAGCTTTGCCTAGTTGCTCGAGGGCCTCGGCAGTGATGGGGGCGTGGCCCAGGGCGCGTGCACGCCGTACGGCCTGGTCGGCCAGTGCGCTCGCTTCGGCGAGCTCCACCGCCCACATCGCGGTGCGCGAGCGAGCCAGCGTCCGCTGAATCTGCTCGGCGATCTGGCGCTCCTCGCCGTCGAGCGCGGCCACATCCGCCGGGCGCTCGCACGCATCGGGGCTGGCGAGTGAGCCGACCGCGCGCACGGCGTTCGCCGCGAGCTCGGCGTCGGCGGCTGCGAGGGCGTCCACCAGGTCACCCATCTCGTCGCGGGTTCGCGTAAGGCACGCCATGCGCTGGTCGAGGAGCTCGGCCGACAGCGTGCCCTCGGCGTGGGCGCGGCAGTTGCCGTTGAAGGCATTGATCCAACGAGCGGACAGCCCGTCTATTTTCGTCGCGACTGAGCTGGCGGTGGCGCGCGCGTAGGGAACGTCAGTGGCGAGCAGCGCCTGCTCGACCAGGGCCCGCCGATCGGCGCTCCAGGCCGCTGCCATGGCGCCGGCGCCGGCGTCGCATGCCGGGGCGCTGCCGCGACCGAGCCACAGGGCCACGCCGGCGGCCGCGACCGCGCCGGCGCTCAGCCAGGCACGCCCAGACTGCGGGGCGATCGCGCGCCGCAGTTCGCTCAAAAGCGTCGGCACGCTCGGCCACCGTTCGGCGGGGTTGGGGCTCAGGCCGCGCAGCAGGGCCTTGCGGGCGCGGCGCGGCACCGCGCGGGGAAGTGCGTTCCGACGCGGGGCGGTGTTGAACGCGCCGATGACGTCGGTCCGGTCGCCGGTCAGAAACGGGTGAGCGCCGGCGAGCGCTTCGAACAACGCAACGCAGAAGCTGAACTGGTCGCTGGCCGGGCTGGCCGGTTGCCCGGTCCACAGTTCGGGCGCCATGTACGCCGGCGTGCCTTCGTAGCTCGGCCCGCGGCCGGCGCCCGGTAGTTCGCAATCTGCGCCGGCGACGGGGGCCGCCAGGCCAAAGTCGAGTACGCGCGCCCGACCGTCGGCGCCTACGGCGACGTTCGCCGGCTTGAAGTCGCGGTGGACGAGGCCTGCGGCGTGCGCGGCAGACAGGCCTTCGCCGGCCTGCAAATACAGTTCGAGGGTCTCGCGCCAGGGCCGCGGCGTCTCTTGTTCGGCCAGGCAGCGACCCTCGATGAGTTCCATGGCGATGTAGACCGTGTCGCCGTCCAGCCCCGCCTCGAAGACCGCGACCACGTTGGGATGCTTGAGGGCCGCCGCCGCCTGCGCTTCGCGCAGCTGCGTCTCGGCGTCACCTATGCCGGCGGAGCGGCGCAATACCTTGAGGGCGACTTCGCGGTCGAGGACCTCGTCGAAGGCGGCGTAGACCACGCCGGAGGCCCCGGAGCCGACGCGCCGGCGCAGGACGTAGCGGCCAACGGTCAGCAGCGGCGAAGGCGTCGAGGCCGTGAACAGCGCACGTCTGACCAGCTCCTTGGTGCGAGCGGCGTCGAGCGAGGCAAACGCCAGCGACGCGGGTTCGCCCGGCGCGGACGGGCGGGGGGACCGTTGCGACACTCGGGACATCTACCACGAGCTGCCGGCCTGCCGATGCTCTCAATCGCGCCCCGCCGTCGGGTCGCGGGCGCCAAATCTGGTACTACTGGCCCGTCGTGACCGGGGAAACGAGCCCAAAGGGAGACGAGGAGCTTCTGGCGGCGTGGCGCAGTGGCGATAGTCGGGCCGGCGAGGAACTGTTCGAGCGGCACTACGCGGCGATGGCGCGGTTCTTCGCCAACAAGGCTGGCGATGAAGGGCCCGACTTGACCCAGCGCGCTTTTTTGGCCCTGCTCGAGGGCAAAGACCGGTTTCGCGCCGACTCTAGCTTTCGCACGTACCTGTTCGGTATCGCCCGCAACGTGCTTTACAAGCACCTGCGTAGCAAAGTCCGCCACGGCCCCTTCGACGCGTTGCGCACCTCGGTTCGCGATCTGGGGCCGTCGCCCACCGCGGTGTTGGCCAAGCGCCGGCAGGACCAGCTGCTGCTCGACGCTCTGCGAGGCCTGCCGATCGAGCTGCAGGTCATCCTCGAGCTCCACTACTGGGAAGATCTGCCCGGGCCCGCCCTGGCCGGCGTTCTCGAGATTCCCGAAGGGACCGCCCGCACGCGGCTGCGCAAGGCCAAAGCCGTGCTCGCCGAAGCCATACCCGCCGACGCGCGACGACGCGCCGTCGACGGTGTCGACAGCGACTTCGAGCCCTGGGTGCGTTCGCTGCGCGACCTGGTCACCCTGTAGCGCGACCGGTTTTCGCTCCCCGGTTGGATGCTTGTCCGACGACTGAGTCTGGCGGTCTTCCCGCGAGGACCGCTCGTGAACAAGTCGAAAGCGAAGGCCCGTCAGCCGTGCTGGCGGGCCTTCGCGGGTTTCGGCGTTCTCTACGAGTGGCGCGGTGGGCCGATCGGTCCAATGGCGCGCGCGATGAACACGTCCGGTCTCGAATGGGACGTGGCCGGACAATCGCAGCCGGCGCCCGCTGCCGCGCGCCCGGTGTTCTCGACGCGATGAGTGGCCCTACTCAGAGCCCCATGAAGTCGTCCCACTCGGTGCGCGGTGGTTCTCCGGGACGGCCCGCGAGCCTCCACCAGGACCGAACAGCCGTGCGAAGCGGTACGTAGGCTCGCTGAAGAACGCTTCTCAAGTGCCGTCCGCTATCCACGTGGGCCTGCTGGCCGGCAGCGACGAGTCGCGCGATCGCCTGGTCCACGTTGTAGCGAGTGGCTTCATACCCCACCAGTTCGCCGAAAGCGTCCTCGACCCAAAGATGTACGACGAAGGGAACCCGCGACCATCCGGTCGGTTGGGTTCGCCACACCGTCAACTCGTAGTCCTGTCCTTCAAGGCGATAGCGATACGGGGTGCCGCGCACGCCGTACTTTCTGTCGACGCATGTCGAGCCGCGCCGCCCCCGGGTGCATGGGGGGCGGACGGTCACGGCATCGAGGAGACCTGCCTGCACCGCGCGTGCCTGGGCATCGCGCCACACCTCGCGTGGTTCTCGATTTGGGTCGAAGGGAGGAGGCGCCCCTCGCCCTCGGCTTACGGCGGGACCAATCCAAACCTCATCTTCTCCAGCGAGGGGAGGCGGAAACATGGACGCGCTCTTGGCACGCCAATCGAGCGCGTTGAGGTGCTCGAGCACCTCGGCTAGGCGAGCGTTGATCGCGCTGCGGACTGCGCTGGCAATGGCGCGGTCGGAGTCGTCCGACTGAGCCAGCAGTTTGGTCATCGTGACGAATTCGGTGACGACCGAAAACTCCAGCGCAACCACGTCCGCGTACACGTGCACGTGGTCGTAGGGTTCAATCACGTCGTTTTCGAAGAGTTGACGAATCTGAGAAATGTCGGAGTGAAGCTCGGTAAGCGCCGGATACGCGATGCGCTTCTCTTCGAAAAACTGAAAGCGGAAATAGTCTGCCGCGTTAAGCCGAATGCCTCGGAAGTTGGCCTTGATCTCCGTTTCAACGGTCCGGTCGATGTGGTCGCGAATCGACGCGTCGAGGTCGTCCAAGGCCTCGAGAAGTACTTCGGTTTGGCGACGGATGAGTGCCGCTACGTCTGGCCCGCCGCCCCCGCCACTACGAATGAGCGAGCCAACGAACGGAATTGCATTGCCCAACAGATCGAGACCCACCGCCTGCAGGCGTTCCTTTGCCTTGTCTTTCAGCTTGTCCTCGAGCAGATCGCCGAAGCTGTCGTGTTCCCCGAGGAACCACTCTTTGAGTTTCTCGTCGGCCTCCTCCGAGGGCCCGGAGCAAATTCGACATGGCCGCGTAAGGCTCTGTGTCTCGCTGGCAACAGCATCCAGCCCCAGGTCCACTTCTTCCGCGCAGCCGGTTGCCAACGCAGTGGCCAAAAGGAGATATCGATGACGCATTCTCAGTCCTCCGTGTGAGAGCGAGCGCCGGGCCAGGCGCCCCGCGCGTTTTGTGTCGGCGTCGTCCAAAGCACGCGTTGTGCCACGCGTACTCGCGCTGTTTGCCAGTGGCGCACCCTGAGTTTTGGCCGGGATACGCGAGGGCTTCGTCGGGAAACGGATCCCGCCGGCAACCGCGGGTCCATGGGCTGCGCTCGAAGCAATTCTTTCCGTTCTCTTCAAGGGAAACGACGCCCACTTGCGAACCTCTTCGATCCGAATTCGATGGCGACGTTGCGTTTCGCAACTGACGCGCCGAGGTGACGCAGCTGTTTCGAGCAAGTCTCCATGCCGCGATGGGTTTGTTCGCGGCGCGTCGGTTGCATAGGCGGTCCAGACATGAAGCCCTTTCGAAGTCTGGTTGCGGCAATCGCGTGCGTCTCCCTCGCAGCATGCGCCAGCACGGATAACTCCGGCGATGACGGCGCGCCGGCGACGCCGGGTCTCGTGATCGAGCCCTCCCAGATCGACGTCACGGTCGTCAACGACCGGTCAGTCGAGCAGCCTCTCGTCGTCTTTGTCGTGAGCGACAATGGTGACCGGCGCGACGTGACGGCGAGCGCGTCGTTCGAGATTGCCGGCGAGCGCGTCGGATCGATGCGCGACGCCGTGTTTGTAAGTGGCACCGTTGCCGGACGGGCGACAGTGCGAGTGACCGCCGGGGACACTTTCGGCGAGGCACCGGTCACCGTGCGGACCGACTACTCGAGCGTGGATGGCTCCGCCCCGGCCGACGCCGCTGACCAGTTTGAGCGAGCGACGCCGGCTGCCGGCGACGTGCAATTGCTGTATCCGCCCCACGATGTGGCCTTGCCGCCGAACCTCGGAGAGCTCGAGGTCCACTGGCAAGGGGAGCAGGCGACCACCCTGCACGAGATTTCGATTGCGACCGAGCTCGCCACCATTCGCCGATACACGGCCGGTCGTGCCGAAGATGGCGGGTACATCGAACGACTCGACGGCCCCGACTGGGGGCGGATCGCGGCCGCCGCCCTCGGCAAGACGGCGAAACTGACCGTGCGGTCGCTGCTCGCCGCGGACCCGACGCGCGCCGTGACCTCGTCGCCGGTCGCGGTTCGCCTCGAGCCGGGCCCGGTGGTCGGCGGTATCTACTATTGGGCTTCGACCACCGCCGACGGGGCGCCTGCTGGAATCTATCGCCGCGATTGGGGCGCCAAGGGTGACGCCGAGCCGTTTTACACCACGGACCAGAGCGCGCAGAACCGCTGTGTAGGCTGCCACGCCCTGTCGCGCGACGGCCAGCGTATGGCGGTCACTCTCGACGGCGGCGCCGGTGCGGGCACGCTGCTTGACGTGGCGACCCGACAGGTGAGCCTGGCCGCCGACGCAGGCACGCGGTGGACCCACACGGCCTGGACGTCCGACGGCGGATACCTTGTGAGCGAGCTCGACGGGCGGCTTGCCCTGCGCGTCGGCGCCACGGGTGCACAGGTGGCCGATGTCCCTACGGCGCCCGGATACGCGACGTACCCGGACTTTTCTCCGGCGAGTGATTCGCTGGTCTACGGCACGCGTGACCCCAACCAGGTGGTCGTGCAGGAGTTTGACGCCACGACCGGAGATTTCGGCCCGCCCCGCGTTCTCGACGCCGGGCCTGTCAAGGACTCGTATCCCGCCTGGTCGCCGGACGGACGTTGGATCCTCTACAACCAGGATGGCCCAGGCGGGAATGAGCTGTGGGTTGTGCGCGCCGACGGCAGCCAGCCGCCCATTCACCTGGCGCGCGCCGACGCGAGCGCCGACCTGCACAACGCCTGGCCGCGATGGACACCGTTCGAGCATCGCGGCGCTGACGGTGAAGCGCTGTACTGGTTCACGTTTTCATCCACGCGCGCGTTCGGCCTTACGCTGGCCCGCGATGAGCGCACCCAGCTGTGGATGGCTGCGTTTCGCCCGGCCCGCGCCGAGTCTGGCGCCGACCCGAGCGACCCGGCCTTTCGAATCCCGTTTCAGGACCTCGGCGGCACCAACCACATCGCGCAGTGGACCGAGCGCGTGGTCATCGATTAGGGACGGCGATTTCGCGACGGGGTGACTCGGCTGAGCGTGCGTTTCCGCTTCGGGCGACGAAGACATCCCGAACCGCGCGAGGGGAGGGCAAGGACCCGAAATCTGCCTTGCCGCGGCTGATCAAGGGCGCGCACCGCGGATTCCTCGTGCTGGCCGCCGGTCGTTTTGTCAGATTGAGCGGGGCCTTTCGATAGCATTCTGCGTCGTGAGTCCTCGTGTTGCTGTCGTCTTTGTGGCTGCCGCGCTCCTGTCGTGTACTCGACCCACTGCGCGAGCAAACGCCCCCGTCTCATTGACCAAGCCGCCCACTGCCACCGGTCAGGCCGACCGCGCTCAGCGCTCCAGGCTGACCGCGCCGGTCGCCGAGCGGCGCGGCTTCGTCGTCGAGTCACCACACGGCGGCCGAGAAGACCCCTACTACTGGTTGCGCGATGACGACCGCCGCGACCCCCAGGTGCTTGCCTACCTGGCGGCGGAGAATGCGTACGCGGAACAAGTGCTTGCGTCGTCGCGAGTGACCGCCGATCGTCTCTACGCCGAGTTCGCGTCGCGTATTGCGCAGGATGACTCGCAAGTCCCCTATTTTGACCGTGGCTACTGGTACTACAGGCGATTCAAATGCGGCCAAGAATACCCCATCATTGCCCGCAAGAAGGGCAGCCTCGATGCGGCGGAGGAAGTGCTGCTCGACGAAAACGAGCTCGCGCAAGGGCACGAATTCTTCAATGTCGGCAACTGGAAGGTAAGCCCGGATGGTCGCAAGCTCGCCTACGCCCAGGACATCGTCGGCCGCAACCAGTACGAGATCCGGATCAAGGACCTGGCGACAGGCAAGCTCGTTGGCGAGTCGATCGAAAACGCGCAGGCGTCGCTTGCCTGGGCTAACGACAGCCGAACGCTGTACTATGTCGAGCGGGACCCGACGACGCTCCTCGGCTCGAAGGTGCGCCGCAGCACTCTCGGAGCCAGCGGCCCGCATCCCGTCGTCTACGAGGAACTCGACAAGGCCTTCTTTGTCGATGTCAGGCGGACGAAATCCGGTCGGTACCTGGTCATCGAGCTCTTCAGCGTGACAGAGAGTGAAACGCGACTCGTTCACGCCGATCGGCCGGCGAGCGAGCCGCGGGTGTTTTATCCGCGCGAGCAACACCACCTATACTCTGTCGAGCATGTCGGCGAGCGCTACATCATTCGCAGCAACTGGCGTGCCGAGAACTACCGGGTGCTGTCGGCTAGCGAACGAACGAAAGGTCGGCGAGCCAAGTGGCGTGAGCTCGTGCCCCATCGGAAGGATACCTTCGTTTCGAACGTGGCGGCGTACAGGTCGTTCCTCGCCATCGGCGAGCGGTCTGGAGGGATCAACAAGATCCGCGTCCTTCCTGGCGGTAACGGACAGTCGTTTTATCTCGACGCCGATGAGCCGGCGTACGCAATGGCGGTGATCGATCTTCCTGGGCCGGAGAGTCGAACTCTCCGCTATCGGTATACGTCGTTGACGACGCCTGAGAGTATCGTCGAACTCGACCTTGACTCGGGCAAGAGGACCATCCGCAAGCAGGCGCCAGTTGGCGGTGACTTTGCCCCTGAGGACTATGTCACCGAGTTCATTTCGGCGCCGTCGAAGGACGGCACGGAGATACCGGTGTCGCTCGTCTATCGCAAAACGACGCTCCGCGATGGCACCGCTCCCCTACTCATCAGTGGCTACGGCGCGTACGGCGCCTCCTACCCGCCGAGGTTCTCGTCGAATCGGCTCAGTCTGCTCGACCGAGGTTTCGTCTTCGCGATTGCCCACGTCCGCGGCGGCCAGGAGATGGGCCGCCGGTGGTACGATCAAGGGCGACTGCTTGCCAAGAAAAACACGTTTTCCGACTTTATTGCCGCGACCGAGCATCTTGTTGCACAGGGCTATGCGGCGCCGGACAAGGTATTCGCGTCCGGGGGCAGCGCCGGCGGTCTGCTCATGGGCGCAATCGCCAACATGCGCCCAGAGTTATATCGGGGCATTGTGGCGTCCGTGCCATTCGTCGATGTCGTCACGACCATGCTCGATGAGACCATTCCTCTGACGTCCAACGAGTTCGACGAGTGGGGCGACCCGAAGAAGGCTAAATACTACGAATACATGCTCTCGTATTCGCCCTACGACAACGTGCGCGCGCAGAACTACCCGGCGATGCTAGTGACAGCGGGGCTGTGGGACAGCCAGGTTCAGTACTTCGAGCCCGCCAAGTGGGTGGCAAAACTGCGCGCTGCCAAAACCGATGGAAATCCTCTGCTGCTCGTCACCGACATGGATGCGGGGCACGGCGGTCAGTCCGGCCGTTTTCGCCAGCTAAAACAACAAGCTCGCAACTGGGCTTTCGTGCTCCAGGTGCTCGGCCAAGCTCAGTAGCATTTTCGTGCTTTCGCCGGCAGGAGCGATACGGAGGCTGTCCAAGCACGAACTATGCGGAGGTGGCCCAGGAGGCCTGCCTTCTATTCTTCGCGCGGCGCTTCGGAGACCATCGCGACGAACTCGACGCGGTCCTGAGCAGCGTCCCGGCGATCGAGGTCATGTCGAGGTCGCCGCGAGCCCAAGCCTTGGGCCTGGAGGCGCAGAATGCCCTTGGTTCGCAGGTGCTCGACCACAGCGTTTGCTCGACGAGCGCTGAGCGCTTTGTCACGACGCTCGGCGACCTTTGACGAGCCGGTGCCTCGAACGTGAACTTCGATGCGACTCTCTCTGCGTTAGTCGGGCAGAGTCGGGCCCATCGAACGCCACCGGCGCGTCTGAGCGGACGGGCTCCGGGTCGGGGCAGCCATCGTGGTCGCGGAGCCCATTCACGGACTCGGGTTCGTCCGGACAAAAATCGACTCGGTCGGGGATGCCGTCGCGGTCGCCGTCCCGCTCGCCGGCGGGCGTGGCGTCCGACGTGGTGTCCAGCTGGCCTTCTTCGGCGACGGCGGCCGATTTCGGCACGTCCTTCGAGTTCGCAGGCGTACGGGGCGAGGGACCAGGGACCGAGGCCCCGCAACCAAGAAGCAGGGCCGCTAGCAGCAGTGTTGGATTCCGCATCCACGCCATTGCCCGATCCTACCCTCACCACACGCGGCCGAAGATCGGAATCGACGCGTTGGCTTTGGCAACGGTGTGGCGGTACGCACACCGCCGAAAGGCGACTGGGCGAACCGCCTCGGTCGCGTCCCCAAGACCGGTGTGCGGGCCAGTGGTAGGTTTGCGTCCCTCGTTGCCTCGCTCCAAGGAACTCCCTGTGACCCCCAAAGAGTTCGACGATTTTTTCGCCGGTGTGTCGCCCATTGCTCTCGCCGACGCGCCGGACAAGTTTCAGCACCTCCGGCGCATTCACGAGATGTGGCCGGTGCTGTCGCAATCCGAGGTCGATACGCCCTCGGTGTTCAACAAGGGCTGCGCGATGTTCAACATCGATGCCGGCGAAGCCAGAGCGTATCTGCTGTCTCTCCAAGCAGACGCAGAGAGTAACTCCGAGGGCGACGCGTGTTGGTTTCGCACGACCGAACAGATGATGTACGAGGTCTACAAGCGCGCCATTCCGCGGTTTCCGACCTGCCGCGAGGCGAGCCCGGAGGAGCGGTCGAACTTCACGTATCTACAACTCATGGGCGAAGCCGGCATGCCCGGTCGTTTCACTGTCAACATGGGTCACGAAGGCGACGGTCTCGAGGGCGCCTGGGAAGGGCTTTCGCCAAACGTCGACGACTACGACGACTTCTACTCCGTGCTAGACAGGTTCGAGTTCAGCGACTTTGAGCCCAACGACGACGACCTCGACAGCTGCGATGGCGATATCGACCAGCTCTATCACGTGCTCGCGGGACTCCTCGTGACGGTCATGATGTATCGCGTGGGCGCACGGCTGTGCGCAGACCCAGACCTGCAGGCGTTCGTGTCGCCTTCCACGAACGTTTCGGCCAGTGTTGAGTTCGCCGATTTTCCCTTGCCACCTGACCTTTATCCCGCAGCGGGCACGGGTCGAATTCGTCGAGGCCCACGTTGGCGACCCCGACTTGCGCGCCGTCGTTCTCGACCTGTGGGCCGACCGCCTCGAAGCGCCGGGGCGAGACTTTCCAAAAGACGAGCTTCGCAAAATCGTCGGCGGCGCCAAGACGCCAATGACCGAAGGGCCGTGGTAGCCCTCGTCGGCTGCTAGCGCAGACGCCTTGCTCGAGCTCAGCTCGCGAACGACCGCGAGCTGAGCTCGACGTCTCGCCTGTCAGGCGGCGGGAGATCGTCCTGGTCAAGGAGCCTGACGCGCCCGGGGGCCCGAGAAAACCTCGCGGCAGCCCAACTCGGTCATGCCGACGTGGTGATATTCCAGTGGGCTATCTCCGCTTCGGTCGGGTCTTCCCAGGCGTCGGAAGCACGCTCAAACACAGCGAGTGGAACGATCTGGGTGTGCGGAGCGTCGGCGTCGTTTCGCGCCAGGACTCGAGCCCGCCGAACCTCTCGGGGCGCGTCCAGAAGGTGGACGACGAACGGGCGGTCCTGTGTCTGCGCGCGCTCGAAAACGTCTCGCCGTTCGCGGGCCGTCAGGAGGCCTAGCTCGAGCCAGACGTCGCTTCCGGCATCCAGCGTGTCAGAGGCGACGTCCCAGACCAAAGCGCGACAGCGATCCCGACGCTCCAGGTACCAATCCAACACGCCGTTGACGGGGCGCGGGTCGTCGCCAAAGAGCCGCACCATCCAGGTATCGACGTCGAGGAGCACGCCGCCCGCCTTGGCGATTCGGGTGCGGGCGAGAGTGGTCTTCCCTGCGCCGACGGGACCGATTAAAACGTGCAGGGTCGCGGGGGCCTCGCGCATTGAAGCGAGCCTAGATGAGCGCGCAATGCGTGGCAAGCGCGACGATCGCCGGGTATCACGTCCGTCACTGTCGACGCGTGCGCAGGCTGCCTGAACAGGCCATCGGCCTGAGAATCTACCAGCAGTGGCCGGCAATCGGCGGCCACTTCTGGAGGCGGTTTCTTTCCGAGCCGGGCTTGCTCGGAGGCGGCGCGCTACCTCCATTCGCAACCGGGTTGAGCCTGGCAGTCGCTGAAACGCCCGAAAGACGAGCACGATGTGGCTGTGCCTGAGCAGGTGTTGGTCCAACGGCATCCGAACAGGTCGGTCTCTTCTTCGCAGTCGCTGCGGTTGGATTCGAGTGCGCAGATTGACGCCCGAGGGCCGTAGCACACGCCGCGATTGTCGTCCCATTCGCAACCAAACGAGCTCTCGTTGCAGAAGAATTCGTCGGTGCGCGAAAAGCATCGAGGTGAGTCAGGATCGAGGCATCCGTTTCCCCAGGCGCAGCCCCCAGCTGCAAGGCACGAGTCCATGGTCAGCTGGTTGCACTGAAACGGAATCCCCCCGCAGGATCCGTTTTCTTGAAAGGTGTCACTGTCGCGTGGATCGTCAAACGACGATAGCTCGCTGCATCCGCCACAGATCAACAGGGTAAGGCAGACCAGGAGAAAGGGTGTTTTGTCGCTGCGCCGCATTTAGAAGACCACTCCGACTGTCACCGGCTCGAACCAAAGCGTTGGGCCATCCAATACGCGAACTCCAGCCGATATGACGAAGTTGTTTAGGACCACGCTCGCCCATCCGCGAACGTGGCCGAATACGAAAGCCGTTGTAAGTGACTCCCCGTCGTCAACACTGCTTGCGTAAAAGCTGGGCGCGTAGGCGGCACCCAGCTCGAATCGATTGGTTACCCGGGCGACACCCCCGAGTTCCAGAGAAACATAACTATGTTGAAACGTCGTGCCCGGGTCGTCAGATGAGTCGAAGGAGACCAAGCCAAAACCGAGCCCGAAAAAGGGCACGAGCCCCTTCTTTTTTTCGATTCGAGACCACGTCGCGCCAATGCCACCAAAGCCGCCAGTCCCGGTTGTGCCGGTATCGGGGTTTACGCGCACGTTGAATCCGCCCCAGGCTCGGAAGCGGCCGCCCTTGTAGGCTGGCCGCCCGGGCGTCGACGCAGAGTCGATGGAGGGATGCGAGACGTTCTGGCCCCGAGCAAAGTCGACGAAAGGGGAACGCGTACCAATTGTGGGGTCCTTGGTGTGGGCCTCTCCGGCGAGGCGGATGGCTTCTTTTCGCATTCGGTCCCCAAGATTGCGGGCCTCAGTCGGGGTGAGCTGCGTGTCGCCGATCTTTTCAACCTCGCCGTAACGCAAGACCAGAGAGGCGTTCCACAGATTGCCTGCGATAAAGGCGAGGAGGTTGGGATCGCGAACCCCATCGCTGATCGCGCCGAGGCTTTGCTCAAGCTTCTGGCCTCGGAGGCCCCCCTCCAAATCACTCGCATCGTCCAGGCTCCGGAGAGCGCCGGCTTGCACGAGTTCGTCGACGACTTTCGCGCTTTGGCGTTGCTCGTCACTTGGGTCAACCGACCCGTCGGCAGCCTGAAGAGCTTCGGCTTGAGCGATAGCGCCGGCCAACTCCGTCGCCGGAACGGCGTAGCCGATACCCTGTGCGCCTGCCCCCATACGGGCGCGGGCCACCACGATGCCGACAACGCGGTCGCTGCTGTCGAGAAGCGGGCCACCGGAGTTGCCCGGGTTGATGTCCATGTCGATTTGCAGAGTGCCATCATCGAGGTTGCCCGCGATGATGCCTTTTGCGGACTGAGCGAATTTGCGGGTGGGGTCGAGGGGATAGCCCACAGCGAAGACCGTCGAACGCACCCGCAGCTTGCTGGCGTCGCCGGCGAGCGCGAGAGGCGCTAGTTGGTCCTCGATCTCCAAGATCGCGATATCGACGTAGGGGTCGACGTACAGGACTCGGGCGATGGAGAACCCTGAGTCGCCAGGGCGGCGCACCACGACGTGCACCGCGCCGTCGACAACATGCTTCGCTGTAGCCACCATTTTGCCAGTACCAACAGCGAATCCACTGCCGTGGCCCGCGTTCGTGATCGCAAAATGGATTTCCGTGTTGTTGACGCGAAAGCTGTCCACGCCGACCGAGCCGATCGCAAACACGCGAACGGTCGAGCTATCGACCTCGCCGTATTGCACCTGACCGTCGTTTTGGGTCGACGGACCCGCCGTAGCGGGCGCTGGGGCGGCTTGTGCCGGGGAGGCAGGTTGAGGTGCCGGCGTTGCTGGCGGCGGGGCGACCGGCGGAGGTTCGCCGCTGCCAGGCGGAGCGTCGTCGGTCTGCGCGTGGGCTCGAGAGCCCAAAGCACAAAGCACGAACAGACTTATTACAGAGATTGCGCCCCAAAGTACCCGGCGGTTCACCGAGCAGCAGAGTCTCCTTCCCACTCTTTCAACGTGCACGTCGTCGGTGTGCTCCGTAAAGCGCCCAACTGTGACAAAAAACGAATTAGACCAATTTGGGTGAGCCGAGCCTGAGGGCCCCGTCGAAGCGCCGGTCGCGGCTGGATGCGTGCAGACCGTGTCGGGCAGCGGCGCTCAGTCGCAGCAACACTGCAGCTGAATGTCGTAGACCTCAGATTCATTCTTGGGTACCACCAGCTCCTGACTTCTGCAGAACACGCCGCTTCTGTCCTGCGCGCTGAGCACGAAACACTGGCCTGCGCCGATGCTGACCCCGTATTCCTCGCCGAATTGCAGGCTGGCCTCGAAGACCTCTTCCTCGTCATCGAGGATCTGGGTGCAATCATCGGATCTCGGCCCGATGTAGAGCTGGACCGGGTCGGAGGCCTTGTCGGCCCAGCAACATGGCCCGCTTGGTCCTTCGAGCAATTTTCCGCGGATCTGCCTGTCGCCGTTCGTCTCGCAAGCAGCGAGCCCAACGCACAGCAATGCCGCGACAGGGCACAGCACAATCCTGCTCATCCCATGCATCCAAACTACCGCGCCCGGCACGGTTCGCCGGGCTCGCCGATGGCGTAGGCGACCACGTCCACCACCGCGAGCCGACCCGGCACAGGTCTGGCCAGCGCGAACCGCCACTCGCAGCCAGGCGGGGCGTTTTTCGCCTCAATGCCGTCCGTTGTGTCGGTCCGCAGGGCTGCGCCGTTTGCGCCGGTGGCGGTGAGCGACGGTTCAACGTGCGAGCGCGCCTGCGCATCGCGGTCGGAGAAGAAAAACGCCGGCTCCGAGTCGGTGAACGCGACGCCCGAGCGAGGCACTCCGTCGGCCAGGAACCGATACAGGACGGCGCCTCGGGCAGCAAACGTCTGCTCGCCAAACGGCGCGCCCGCGGTCTCCGTCCAGGCTCGGTCGAGCCTGTGGCTGAGAAACCAGGCCGGGAGATTGTCGCGAACGTCGCCGGGGTTAAGGATCACGCTTGTCCAGGTTTCGAGCCAGGTCTCGCGATGCACCCGAATGCCGACGAAGCCACTGGGCGGGGCCGGCACGTCGTGAGCGACAAAGTAACCGCACGTGTCCCGGGAAAGGAGTCCGACGGGCAGCGGGATTGCCGCCTCGGGATCGGCTGCGTACTCAACGGCGTCGAAGAAGGCGAGCGGTATATCGCAGGCGCCGCCGGAGTCGTTGTCGCACGGAGCCGGCTTGTCCCAGGTAAATCCACCTCCGTGCCCCGCGTCTCCGATCCAGCCGCACAGCGTTCCGAGCGTGCTTGGGTCGGTGGGGGCCGGACACTCCGGCGGCGGTGCCGAATCGCACAGATACGGCTCGCACAGGGCCCCCGGCGGACAAGAGTCGGTGCTGGCGTCAGGGCGCTGTCCGGGCGGTTCCGCGGCCGGTCCCGCGTCGGGGGCGACGGCACCCGAAGGCTCATCAGCATCAGTCGCGCAGCCAACGCCAACGGCCAGAGCGCCGGCTGCGCAGAGGGCCAGTCGGGGGAGGGGGCGCATAGTCGAAGAATGCCACGGGGTCCCCGGCGGTTGTGAGGCTTTTCGTCTGCGGCGTGCGGCGTTCCGGCGACCGCAGCGTGGCGACCGAGACGCGGCGCTGCGGGACGACGGGGCCAATCGTCGCGCTGCGGCTTCGCAGCCTCCGTCAATACCAGCAGAGATGGTCGATTCACTGTCTTGCCCGTCACCCGCCCAGACGGGCCGAGGCGCGTCCGCTACGATTTGTTTCCGTGAGCCCCGTCAACGCGTCACGCTCTCGCCGTCGGTGCAGCAGGGCCCGACAGGCGCCGTCTTTCCGGTTCGCGCGGCCCTCACGGGCTGTCGTCGTGACGCTTTCGTTGCTAGTGGCCTGCGGCGCGCCCAACGCCGACGAGCCAAAAAACAGCCGTGATCAGCCCGCCCGGAAGCAACAGGGAAAGCCCTCTTTGCCCGCGTCGGAGCCAACGCTTTGTGCCGAGCCCTCTCTTCCGGCTCAGTTGGCCCGAGCAAGGTCTGCGTCTGTCGTTGTTCGTTTTGGCGAGCGAGGGGGCTGCTCGGCCACGAAGGTCCGCGGCGATCTCCTGCTTACCGCGGCCCATTGCAAGACAGGCTATACCGGCGACGAAGACCTTGGCGCCCCATGGTTCGAGCGGGGAGGAAAGCGCTACCCACTGCGTGTCGTTGAAACAGGCAAGTTTCGCCCGGCCGACGGCCACATGGAAGACTGGCTGCTCGTTGGAACTGTAGGCGACTCCAGGCCTTTCGACGGAATTGCGTCCGCTGCCATCTCGTCCGACCGAGAGATCGAACGCAAGCTCGACTCCCTGTCGGACACGCTCGACGAACGCTCGACCCCGGTGTGGACCATCACGTACCCGATGCCGTCTGCGCGAGAATGTCCGCGCCCTTCGTTTCAAGGCGGGCAAGTGGCGTCGCGCGGTTTTCTGAAAACGGACCGGGCATACCGCACAGCTGTCGCCATCGCTCTGGCCACCGGCGTCGTCTACGACGATCGGATTCCGGGCCCGCCGCCCGTCGCGGAACCTGGTCATCGCCAGCGCTGGTCGACCGAGCCGAACTTCGGGCCCCGCGCCGTGTTCGACCTCTATCGATCAGATGGCGCTCCGTTGCTCTTTCATTCTGCGGATTTCGCGCCCGGAAGCAGCGGCGGTGGTGTGTTCGACGAAGCCACGGGCAAGCTGATTGGCATCATTCCCTTCGGATCGACTGTGGTTTCGAGGCGGGACGCGTACGGCGGTATCGATGGGATGTACCGTCTCGACTCGATTTGCGAGCGCTCAAAGAGACTCGACTGCTCTGCTCCATAACCGCCTCGGCCACACCAGGAGGCCGTCGCGGAAAGTTGCCCTACTTGGACGTGGGCGGCACGAACTCGATCCGAGCGGCGGGCTGCAGCAGGGGGACGTCTACCGCGAAGCACCACCAACCCGTCTGCGAATCAGCGCCCCGCCAAGGGCGGGTGTTCTGTACATCAGCGACGACCCGAAGACGTTCAAGTAGTCGAACCCGCAGGAATTGCGCACCGTGAGCGAATCTGAGCCCCTCCGGCCCCACGACGCCAGCGTGCGAGCTCGGAGGGGGATGGTGGGGCGAGTCAGGGCGCTTGGCGCCTCGAACGATCCCCGCGCGCTCCTTCGGGCTCTGGGCCTGGCTGCCATGGTTCGCTAGAGTGAGCCCGTCCCTTGTCAGTTTCGGGGCTGAGTTTCTTTGTCTAGAGATGACATGCCGGCCACGCGAGGCCGCTGGAGTGAGCGAATCCGCCGTGACGCGAAAGAAATGCCGACTGGTTTGCTTGCTTGCCGTGCTCAATTCTCTCGCGGCTGCGGAATCGCTGGCAGAGGAGCCGAGGTTGCGACTGTGGGGCGAGGCGAGCGCGGGGTTTGCGTTTCTTTCGCCTGAGGGCGCCGTGGCGGCGGAGGTCGGGGTGCACGCGCAACTCGGACGATTCGTGTACTCCGCGCGATTCCTGAACCTCCAGCAGTGCTACCTGGAGTCGTGCAGTCGGCCCGATATCCAGGACTACTCGGCCCTGATCGGCGTGACGCGAAGCGGAGGAGATACGTTCAGCGCGGTCTCTGTCGGGGCGGGGGTGCTGGTCGCGCGCGGTGGCTTTTTCGAGGAAGACAACTTCGTGACGCCCGGCCTGCAAATCGAGGTGCAACACACCTGGACGTGGCGTTATGTCGGGCTCGGACTGCGAGCCCCGATCAGCATCAACGTGGAGAAGCCATACGGCGCGTTGATGCTCACGTTGCAGCTGGGCAGCGTTCGACCAGAAGCGGTTCCTTGAACGAGCCAGGGTCAATCCTGAACCGGCGCCACCCTCGCCAAGAGCGTCTCGACGTCGCGCCAGGTGCTCTCGTCGGCCGCGGGGTCGTAGGCGAATCCAGTCGAGACATTCGTGCCGACACCGGGGACGGTGAAGGCGTGGGCTACACCAGGCAACACTTTGATCTCGTGCGGAGTCCCGTCGGCGCGCAGCAGCGATCGCGTTTCTTCGACCGCTGCCTCCGGCACGAGCGGATCTCTCTCTCCGACCACCAGCAGGACTTCGGCCTCAATGGCGTGCGCATCGTCGGAGCGAGTGGATTCCAGGATCGGCCATAGGCCCACGACTGCCCGCAAGTCGGCGCCAGCGCGGGCGAGCTCGAGGGCGGCCAGGCCGCCGACGCTGTAGCCGATCACGGCGATGCGATCTTTGGCGACTCCCTCGGTCGCGCCCAGACGACGGTAGGCGGCGAGCATGGCGTCGCGTAGGGCCGGCACGTCGGCGCGAACCTCCATAGCGAACCGGGAGGCTTCGTCGGTATTGGTCGGTCGGCGGCCTCGGCCGTAGAAGTCTGCAACCAGCACCACGTAACCCGCCGCCGCCAGCTTGCGCCCGACGGAGCGCTGGTATTCACCGGGCCCGAGAAAGTCGTGGGCAATGATGACTGCGGGGCGGGGCGCGTCTGCCTCGGTTCGCGGGCGAAGTAGAGCACCCTCGAACTCGCGCGAGCCAGCCGCGTAGATTACGGTCTCTTCGACAATTGTCGGGACAGAGGACGCGCGGGGGGTGACGGCTTGCCGGGTGCCCGCGTTGCGCGAGCTGGGGCCGCAAGCGTGGGCAAGCATCGCGCCGGTCAGCAGGGGCAAACAAACGATCGCTTTCGAGTTCTTCATTTCTTGGACACCTCGCAGTTTCGATAAACGCAAGAGTTACTCTACGGGCCGGCAAAGAACGCGAGAAGAGGGGCGGTGTGAAACGCACTGTTGCGAATTTTGTAAGAATCGGCGAGGCTGCTAGCCCGATGGGGTTTCTCGACAGACTAGCCACGTACCGACGCATCGTGGAAGCAGGCAGCATCGCTCGTGCGGCGATCTCGCTCGGCGTTTCCTCGGCGACCGCAAGTCGCGCCCTCTCGGCGCTAGAGCAAGAGCTCGACACGACACTGATCGCGCGCAACACGCGACAAATGCGCGTGACCGACGCGGGACGTCGCTTCTACGCTCATTGCCTGCGAATAGAACGCGAGGTCGCGAGCGCGCGAGACGCCGTCAAACAGGGAGCCGCGACGGGAACTCTTACGGTGTCGGTACCGGTCTCGTTGGGGCTGGCGCGCATCACACCGCTGATGCCCGCCTTGCTAGGCGAAAATCCGGGGCTACGCGTCGACCTCCGGCTCGAGGATCAGCAGATCGATCTGGTGGCGGAAGGAGTGGACATCGCTATTCGCGCGGGCGCCAAACCTCGAACGAGCGCCTCGCTCATTGCGCGCCCCCTGTACCATGCAAAGCGTGTCGTCACAGCCTCGCCCGCCTACCTCCAGCGCCGGGGCGTTCCCAAGAAGCCCGGCGATCTCAAGCACCACGACGTGCTCGTGCTTGCAAACGCCGGAGACCAGTGGCGATTCCGTCGCGGACGAACCTCCCACGCAGTGAAGGTCGAGGGACCGTTTCGCAGCACGGCCCTATTGCCGTTGCGCGACGCCGCGATTCGGAGCGCGGGCGTCGCCCTGCTGCCGAATTGGATGGTCCAAGGTCCGGTGGCGCGCGCGGAGTTGAGCGTTTTGCTAACAGGCTACGAGACGGAAGGCATCGACGTCTTCTCTCTCTACCGCGTCGAACTGCGCCGTGACCAGCGCGTGCGCGGATTCCTCTCCCACTTGGAGACGGCATTCGCCCGAGAAACGCTGTAGCCGCAACGAGCCGGGCAGCCACCCACCATCGCCGAACTCCATCCGGCGCACTACAGACGACGACGCGCTGGTCCAGAAGCCAGACGGTCCCGGCCGACAGTGCTGGCCATGCAGGAGTGCCCCTGGGCATCGCCCGGGGCAGGGCAGGCGCTTGTGCCCCTCAACGCCAGTCGAGGCGGTAGTCGAGGCTGTGCCCGATGCGGGCGGAGTACTCGCGAATGCTCTTCTTGGCGAGGTTCATCGTCAGGGAAGGCGGCACGAGGCCGGCGATCGCTCCGACCACGGTGACGGCCTCGCCCACGGGGCGCGACGGTGACTCGGGAAAAGCCACCTGCACGCGAGCGAGCCGTTTGCCGGCCCGATCGAGGAAGGTCGAAAGCTGGTGAAACTGACGCAACAGCGGGTCGGAGCGACGGGCGCCCCAGTTGGCCACGGGCATGAAGTCGACAAAGTGCATGAGCTGGTAGTTCAGCTGGATCCACAGATTCTCGGCGTCGAGGACCAGTGGCGCGTTGTCGATAACGCGATGAAACTGGATCGCCGCGAGCCTGTCGAGGCGGTGCAGGTTGGCAGTGAGGTCGGAGAGCAGCCCCTGGTTGTAAAACAGGCGAATGAACGAGGGGAAAGCCTCGATGTGAAGTGCCTCGAACTCCGTTAGGTGCTCGCGAAGCGCCGGCAGCTTGCTCGCTTCCATGGCAAACGTGTTGGTGGCGGTGCCGAGGATCGAGTGGAGCAGGGCGACGGTGGGCGAGTGATCGGGAAAGTGGCGCGCGGCGTAGTCGTGGCAGAACACGAGGTGCTCGAGGAACGTGCCGTCGGCGTGCTCCATCGAAAAGTCGCATTCGCTCTTCATGAACTCGATGAGGTCAGGGTCGATGGGCGGCGTGGGAGACGCGGCTTCCGCGCGGTCGTACGCGGCGTGGATCTCCGAGACCGCGGCATCGCTCCAGAAAGCGGATTTGCCGAGCTTGTCTTCAATGACCAGGCGCTGGGCGAGCCCGCGGAGTTCCCGAAAGATGGTCTGCCCCATGTCGAAGTCGCTTCTCGAGCTGACATGCACTCGGCCCGCGTGGTCGATAGCGCCGCCGGCGACCAGCGCGGCCTTGCGCTGGAGGTTGAGGGGGGCGTCGAGCGCAGGGGTTGAAGAGGGCACCGGGGTGATCGGGGGACTGGCGTGGGCTGTGGTCATGGTGAGGCTCTGGTTGGTCGCCGAGAGATGTTGCAAAACAGGTGTAATATGACGTGCGTCATTTCGTCAATGGATTTTATGACGATCGTCATATAACATCTGTTGTTGTTCCCCGCGTCCGTGGTATCGGTTACTTATGCCGCCGAAGGTTCGATACACCCGCGAGGGGGTGCTCGGTGCGGCCCTGGAGGTTGTCCGCCGTGACGGCCTGCGCGCCGTCAGCGCGCGCTCGGTGGCAAAGGTCCTCGGGGCTTCGACGGCTCCCGTGTCGGCGTGCTTCGGGTCCATGCAGGAGCTCAACGAGGCGGTGGTGGCGAAGCTGATCGATCGGCTCATCAACTTGATCGAAACCACGGAAGGGCCGGACCCGCTGCGCGCGGCGGCGTACGCGATGGCCCGCTTCACTGCCGACGCGCCTACGTTCTACGGCGCGCTATTTCTCGAGCGCCATCCGACACAGCCAGACTGGGTGCGCCTCCGGCGAGGGTTTTCGAGCCGACTGGATCGCTCCCCTCGCTTCCAGCGCCTGGACGAGCGACAACGGGATGCCCTGGCGTGGCGCGCGGGCGTTGTTGCCCACGGCATTTGCATTGAGATCTGGTCGGGACGTTGGGATCGCGCTGACGACGACGGCCTGTGGCGCCTGGTCGATCAGCTTGTCGAACCCGTGATCGCCGCCTACGTCGACGCCTGTTAGTCCGACAGGTACCTGCTCCGCGGACACGGGTCCGTCGGCCGCGGCCCAAACAGGACGCGAAGCCGCGAGACGGCGGAACCTCGGACGTGGGCACGTCGAAGGGCCCGACAAACCCTATCCCGTGACCCGTTGTCGCAAACCCTCGAGTTGCTTTCGCTGCATCACTGCGTGGCCGACCGTCATGAAAAGTCGCAGCAGCCAGCGCGGAACGGCGAGACGGCGCCGCCCGATGGGCACCGCCAGGTAGCCGACTCGGCAGCGGACCAGCAGCCGGCACCCGTTCTCTGACGAGCGCAGAGCGACGGTCCAGGTTGCCTGGGTCTGGTCGCCGTCCGGGACCACCAGCGCCAGGTCCCGGGCTGGCGTGACCCGATGGACCAGGAACATATCGGTTCGTCCGGGCAGGGCCGGGACCACGTCGCCCACCGCTAGCCGCTGGTGCTCCGGCAGGATGCGCCGGGCGCTCGGCACGCCACCGTTGTCGATGAAGTCGTAGCTGTACCAGCCGCCACGGCCCGACCCCATCTGCACGATCCAGGGCCACACCTGCTCCGGCGGCACCGGCAGGTCGACCCCGTGAGTCGCGTCGAAGGCCGGTCGGTCAATCAGGTCGTCGCCAGGCAGAGGCATGGCCCGTTCCAAAGCGTTGGCGCGCACGCCGCCTGTGTAGCAGCTGAGCGCGTTGCCGCCCGCGAACAGGCCTGGTTGCGTTGCCGCGACTGCGCCGGATCAGGCTTTCGACGAGCCTTGGGCGAGCTCAACGAGCTGAGAGTGCTCGCGATGGCTACGCACGGCGACGACCGTCGCGCTGGCGGGACCGCCGCCCGGCGACCAGCAGGGCGCCGAGAACAAAGACGAACGAGGCCGACCCGGCCGGCGACGGGCCGACGCCACAGCCACCGCTATCGCGGCGAGGCATCGCCGGGTCGTCTCGGTCACCGGGCTCGTCTCGGTCACCGGGCTCGTCGCGGTCGTCTCGTTGGTCGCACTCGTCCCCCAGGCCGTCGCCGTCCGCATCGGCCTGGTCGCCATTTGCCACCAGGGGGCAGTTGTCGTCGCCGTCATTGATGCCGTCGTCGTCGTCGTCCGGGTCGCACGCGTCGCCCGAGCCGTCGCGGTCGCTGTCGGACTGGTCCGGGTTCGATATGTTCGCGCAGTTGTCGCCATCGTTGGGGACGCCGTCGTCGTCGAGGTCCGGGTCGCAGGCGTCGCCGATTTGGTCGCCGTCGCTGTCGGTTTGCTCCGGGTTGCTGACCGCGACGCAGTTGTCGGTCTCGTTCGGCACCTCGTCGCCATCGCGGTCGGCGTCGCATACGTCGCCGGTGCCGTCCATGTCGGAATCCGACTGCTGATCGTTTGCCACCAGCGGGCAGTTGTCGATGGCATCGTCGATTCCGTCGCCGTCGTCATCATCGTCACACAGATCTCCCAGACCGTCCCGGTCGGTGTCGGTTTGGTCCGGGTTGGCGACCAGCGGGCAGTTGTCGGTCGGGTCCTCGGCGCCGTCGCCGTCAGCATCGCCGTCGCAGGCATCGCCGGTGCCATCGCCGTCCCGGTCGCTCTGGTCTCCGTTGGCGACCAGCGGGCAGTTGTCGGCGCCGTCTTCAACTCCGTCGTTGTCATCATCGGCGTCTCCGGCGTTGCACTGACCGTCGCCATCTGCGTCGTCGCCGTCGTTGTCGGGCGCGCCGCCGCTGCCGTCGGCGCCAGTGCGGCTGCAGTCGTCGCAGGTGTCGTTGTCCGTGTCGCGGCAGACCTGGGGGTCGGTGTCGTTGGCGTCGTCGAGCACTGGCACGCCGTCGCCGTCGGCATCGACCGCGTCCGGATCGCTGGCGTCGCACTGGCCGTCGCCATCGTTGTCGGGACCATCGTTGGCCGGATCGCCACCCGATCCGTTGGGGCCGGTGACCGCGCAGTCGTCGCACTGGTCGCCGTCGCTGTCGCGGCACATGTTGGGGTCGTACGGAGAGGGGTCTTCGCTGTCTTCGACGCCGTCGTTGTCGTTGTCCCGGTCTTCCCGATCCGCGGTGCCGTCGCCGTCGGAATCGATGTTGTCGAACTCGAAAACGTAGGCCGTACCGGCCTCGTCGCCGGGCAGGGCGTTTCCACGCGGTTCGCCGACCACCGCGACGCCGGCGGCGGCGCCCAGAGATTCGGCGTACGATTCGTGCTCGCCGACCACAGTGCGAAACAGCGTCCAGCCATCGGCGTCGCGGCGGTAGAAGTGCACCTGGCCAAGCCCCGTGTCGCCAGTCCGGCTGGCCACGGCGGCCAGCGAACCCGCAAGTGCCACCGACCGGCCGAAGTCGGCCACGCCGGTGGGGGCCGGGAGGGCGACGGGCGCCGACCACTCGGCGCCGCGCCGCTGGTAGACAAACGCTGCGCCCTGGGTCGGGGCGGCATAGCCCGCGAGGATGGTCGCGCCGTCGAAGGCCAGAGCTGGTTCGGACTCGCCGGCGACATCCACCGGCTCGAGGAGTCGCTGTTCCCAACCGGCGTTGCCGCGTGTGGCTACGTACACGCGAGAGCGCAGCGCGGCGACGTCGGCCCCGATGACGGCGGTGTCGCCTACCAGGGCCAGGGATTGACCATAGTCGACGTTGGGCCCCGACAGAGTCAGCACATCGTCGAGAGCCCAGCTATCGCCCTGGTACTCGAAGAAGTACACGGACCCGCCGACGCCAAATTCGTTGGGCGCTCCGATGGCGATACGCCATCCGGAGACGGCCACGGCGGTTCCGGCGCGGGCGAAGAACTCGTCACTGGGTGCGAGCGTCGCGTCCCGTTGCCAGGTATCGCCGACGCGGCGAAGAACCACGGCGAGTCCCGCGGCCCTGTTGCCGGCGCCCGACGCCTCGGGGGCACCGATAATCGCAACGTCGCCGGACACGGCGACGGCCGCGCCGAATGCGTTCCCGGCGGTCGCGGAGTCGGAAATCCGCCCGCTTTGTTGCCACCCCTCGGGCGTAGCCTCAAACAGGTATGCGACCCCGCTTTGCTGTTCGCGCGGAGAACCAACGATGGCCGCAGTCCCGGTGGTCGCGACGGCGGTGCCGAAGCGGCTGAGGGGACCCGGGCGAACCCGTGGCGTGACCAGCCGGCTGACGCCGACCCAGGTCGTGTCTTCACGGCGGTACGTGATCACGTCTCCACTTGACAAGCCGAGGCGCCTCGCGGTGGGCCTGGCCGCCGCCAAACTCGAATCGGACAAAGCGAGATGGGTGGCCGCTACATTCATTTGTCGTTCGAGCGCCCATCCACCCGAGACCGAGCGGTACACGTGGATCCGGCCGCCGGTTTCGATGGCGATCCGGTCGCCCGATGCGGCCACGGCGTTGCCGAAGTCATTCGAAAAGTCCGGCCCCGCGAGCGTGATGTCGCGGTCCCAGCCACCGGCCGACTTCGAAAAGACGGTCACGGATCCCCGCGGCAGGCCGTCTTCTGCTTCCACACTCTGCGACACGGCGATGGCGTCGTCGGCGACCGCGAGGGCGAAGCCGAACTCGTTTGCGACCGTCGGCTCTAGCGTGGTGGTTTGGGTCCAGCCCGATGGGGCTCGCTCAAACGTGAACACCACGCCCCGCCCGAGGGTGGGCGCCGCAACCGCGGCGATGTTGCCGTTGAGGTCGAGGTGGCGAGCGTAGTTGCCGAGCTCGATGTCCTCGCTCGGCCGAAGAGGCGCCTCGAACGTCCACTGGTCGCCGGAGCGCGAGTAGGCAAACGCGGCGCCGGTATCGAGGCCGTTGGCAGGGGCCCGGCGAGCGCCAACAACGACAGCGTCGCCGTCAATCGCAAGCGTGTCGCCGAAGCCGTCCGCGAGCGACCCGGGCGGAGGTACCAGTCGGGCCTGCACCGTCCACGAGTCGTCTTCTCGAACATAGACGTAGACCGCGCCGCGGGCGCCGCCGCCGACGATTTCGTCGCTGGCTCCCACGAGCAGCGTGTCTCCGCTCACGGATAGCGCCGACCCGAAATCTTCGGCTCTCGTTGATGGCGGATCGAGCGTTTGGGCCAGTTGCCACGCGGCGCCGTCATCCTGAAACACGTGGACTGCACGAGCGACGCGGAACGAGCCCTCGGCGACGGCCAGAACGTCGCCGTCGGTCGCGACCGCCTGGCCAAACAGTGCGGATTCGGCCAAACCCGACTGCAGCAGACGCTGGCTTCCGTCTTCAGGAGGGGCGACCGCCGGCTCCGACACGCGAACCTCCGATGGGGGCACCGCGTAGGCGTAGGTCGAGGCGGACTCCTCGGCGGAGCAGGCCACCACCAGGGGCAATCCGGCAGCTGCCAGCAGTGCGAAAAGAGCGGGGGAGCGACGCATGCTCCCCGTATAGGACGCCGGCGCGAAGCGAGTCCGCCCCGAACTGGGTCAGTCGGCCTGGCTCGTCGCGGACCGTCCCGCTTTGAGCTAGAGCGCAGAGAGCGACTTTGGCGAACTGGGCGGTCGGGGCGGGACGAGGGGCCGCTAGCTCTGGCCTTCGATGGTAAGTGTCACGAACACGCCGCGGTCTCGGTCGACCAGCTCTGCCCCCGACCGCGTGCCGGAACGATTGGGAGTGAAATTCCCGGTCTGAGCGAAAGCGTCGGTCTCCGAGATTCCGCAACGACAAGCGTACTTGGTGCTGAACCAACGCGTCGTCTCGGCGAAGACCTCGAACCGGCCGCCGGTTCGAGCGGCTGCGAACCGAGGGCTCTATGAGGAGGACACTAGTCTCGCGTGAGAGCGACTGTGACCTGTCGACGTTCGTCCGTCTGGCGGAGCTTCATCACATTGCCGTCCACGCAGTATTCGCCAGCTTCGGCCTCTCCACCGTTTGGGACGAGGGTGATGGTATTGCCGGAAGTGGTGAACGTGCCAGTCTCCGCGACGGTGTCCACGATGCTGCTTACGCACTGGCACGACGTGGCGATGTCGCCACTGCAGTCAGTGGGATCGGCGTCGAGTTCGTCGCACGTATCCACGAAGTCCATCACGCACGTTCCTGGAACCTCGAACGCGATCATTCCGGATTCAATCAATGTCACCGAGTAGTTGCCGTCGGCCCGATACTCGTACATTCCCGTAAACGAGACACCGGAAAGATCGACGACCGCTTCGGGGCATATTTGCTCAATCGGATTGAAGTCGCGCAGACAGCCGGTTTCGATGTTCCAGGTGCCGATAACCTCTCCGCCGCAGGCCGTGAACGTCGAGCAGTCGGTATCGCCTCCGCTCTCATCGCCGCCGCTCCCATCACCATCACTGTCACTGCAGCTCGCGAGCGCGAGCGTCGCGCACAAGACCCAGCCGAGTCGTTTCATGATGCCGCCCCCCGGGGCGTGTTTGCCCCTTGTGTACGATACCGTATCGTCCGGGCGAAACTGGTGTCCCCAGGTGCCGAACCGCCCGGCGCGATCGGCCCTGGCGCAGTGCTGCGTGCGTCGCGGGGCGATTAGCCGCTCGTCGCAATGGCCGCTCAGGACAGCCTTTGTCAGCCTGGGACCGGAACCCCCTCGAGTACCGTCGGCCCAGGTTCCTGTCGTCACAGCCGTTACTGACATGCCTCAGACGTCCCGAGGCCTCAATGGTCGGCAAAGAGGCCTCGGGAGTCTGCCTGCGGCTATTTAGTCGACCGCGACGAGGCGCCACTGGGCGTCGTCTTGTTCGTCACTCCACAGGCGAACGTAGTCGTCGGTGTCGGCGTCGAGCCAGCCGTTGGCGGACACGTTGCGGAAGGAGAACACGTCCTCGGCGAAGCCGTTGATTTCCCAAACGTCGTCGTCGGCCGGAGAGCTGCTGGTGCCGACGCGGTTTCTCGCGCCGTCGCCATCGAGATAGCGGCCCGTGTCGAGGTTGACCAGATGATACTGGTCGCCGTTGACTCGCTGGAAGCGCCAGTGGGCCCGCTCCGTGTCGAGCCTGTTGTCCAGAGCGACGTCGTTGGAACTCACCTCGGTCAAGAACCCGCCGTAGCGGATGTTTTCGAGCGCGTAGCTTTTGTTGTTCTGGGGAATGGTGTCAGTCGGCGGCGGAGGCGGGGGATTTTCGTTGACCGCAATGAAGCGCCACCGCGCATCGGCGTTTTGATCGCCGTAGAGGTACACCCGATCGTTGGAGTTCGCGTCGAGGTAGCCATCGTGGGCACCGTTGTAGAGGGAAAAGATCTCGTTGCCGAAGTCGTCGAGCTGCCACTCGTCGTCGCTGGCGGCCGAGCTGCTGGTTCCCACCAGGGTGCCGTAGCCATCGCCGTCGAGATAGCGGCCGGTGTCCTGGTTGATCAGGTGGACCCGCCCGTTGCCGAGGACAACTACCTCCCACTGCGCGGCGCGGCCTGTGTCGTTGGTTAGCTCAATGTCGTTGGAGGCGACCTCCGTCAGATGGCCGCCAAACTGAATGTTCTCGAGCATGACGATTTGGCCCATCGGCGGCGGCGGTGGCGGCGGCGGCGGAGTAGCGCCACTACCTCGGAAGGGCCCGGTGACCTCGTAGGTGATGCCGTTGCCGTTGGTGCCGCGCTGCGAGCTGAAGTACATGCGGGTACCGTCGGGGCTGAAACAGGGGCCGGTGATCTCCGAACCACCCTGTCCGGGCACGCGAAGGAAAGGCGCGACGTTGCCCTGGTTGTCGATGATGACGATCTCCATGTTGCCGCCGTCCTCGGCGACGAAGAGATCCTGCGTGCCCTGCTCGACGGTGATGTTGTCGACACCCGTAAGCGGGGAGCCGCCGTTCCAGATCTTGAACATGCGGTTGGCGATCAGATCGAACTCCCAGACACCGTCGTCGCCCTTGGTCGTGAACCAGACCTTGTCGTCCTGATACCAGATACCCTCGCCGCCGTTGAAGCGGGTGATCTGGCTCGACGAGAGCTGGTAGCGGGTGTCCCGATTGCGCGCGCCCGGGTCGGGGATCTCCACCCACGAGACGGAGCCCGAGCCGTTGAGGCGAGCAGCTTCGAGCTTGCCCGCGCTCAGCGACGGATAGTTGTCCGGGGTGAAGCGATACAGCAGGCCGTCCGGGCGATCCTCGGTCAAGTACACGCGCCGGCGAATCGGATCCACCGCCGCCGCCTCGTGGTTGAAACGCCCCATGGCGGGGCGCGCGACGCCCTGGCCCGGACCGGTGACGGCGCATTCCCAGACGAGCCCGTCCGAGTGTTCCTCGCACGAGAGCCAGGTGCCCCACGGTGTGGGCCCGCCCGCGCAGTTGTCTTCGGTGCCACTGAGCACCGAGTAGGCGTCGATGACGGTTCCCGATGCGTTGAAGTGAAGGACCGAGACGCCTCCGTTGCCGAGTTCGTGATTCACGGCGTGGTACCAGCCGCCGCTGCCGTCGGGGAAGGTAGCCGCGCCGTCGGGCGCACCGCGCCAGCGAAAGCTGGTGCCAGGCACGTTTTGGCCCGAGATCGCCACGACGCGCGCGGTGAATCCCTGAGGCAACCGGATCCCCGTCGCGTCGCGGGGCGCAATCGAACCGTAGGGGCTCGGGCCGGCGGTCGCGCCGAGTGCGAAAGAGGGCAGGGCCGAGACGGCACTACCGGCAAGTGCCGAGTAGAGAAAGCCACGCCGGCTCATGCCCGAGTTGGCAATCGTAGAGGAATGGACTTGGTCTTTGGTCTTCATCCAAACGTTTCCTTCGGGGCTGCGAGGTCCAACCCCCGTATCCCACCGGCCCCTGTTTTTTGAATGACGCGAGTGTCAAGAACCGGTTTCACTTGTGAAGCGGTTGGATCTCTCGACCGTCCACGTCGTCACACGACAGGCGTCTGGAGCACCCGAAGCGCTGCGTCGCGAGTCATTTGACGTCGCACGCGCTTCGGGAAGCTCACCCACTGCCGGTAGCGGCCATCTGCCACAGCATCGTTGAGACCGCCCGCCGAAACGGCCTGAACCCGCGCTCATAGCCGGCGCGCGGCCGCAGGACGTCCTCCCGCTTGGGCTCCTCTGGCGCAAGCCGCCGGCCGCGCGCGCCTGATTTGTGCGAACTGTGTCCAGCCAGCTAACAAGCCAGAAACGTCGCGTCAAAGTCTGGACGAGGAGCGCCCCGCTGCGTGAATTTAGGCTGGCAAGGAAATGAGCTCCGCCATGCGGTCGCTGTCGGCGAGTTCTGTCAGCCGGCAGGTAGTCGCGGCCTCGTAGTGGGCATGCTCGGCGACTAGGTCAACACCCGCGGCGACGAGCATCTCGACAATCTCGATCTGGTCGTTCTCCGCCGCGTAGGCCAGCGCGCTGGTTCCCGGGGGCGGCCCGCCGAGCCCGCGGGCGTTGACGTCGGCTCCGCGCTGGAGCAAGAGTGCCACCAATTCGGTGTTCCCAATTGCTGCCGCCCTCATCAGTGCTGTGTCTCCGTCGGACATGAAGGCGTCGACGCAGGCACCGGCGTTAAGCAGAAGCGTGGCGATTTCTACACTTTCAGAAAACAGCAGCGGGGTGTATCCGCCAGCGCTTCGTACATCGACCCTTGCTCCGTGGGAGATTAGCCAGCGAACAGCGTCCGCTCTACCAGCAGCAGCCGCGTTCGAGAGCGCCGTGCGCCCTTCCCACGAGGACGAGGTATGTTGGCAATCGATGTGCGCGCCGGCTTCCACAAGCATCTTGAGGGCCGCCACATCGCCCGCGTAGCCCGCATTCGGCATCGCGTTGCCCCCCTCGGGGTTGGCGCCGCGCGACAGCAGCCATGCCGCAAGCCCTCGCTGCCCCCCTTCGAGCGCCTTGGATAGCAAGGTGTAGTCACCGTGCGGTGCATCAACGTCGCCTCCGCCTTCAACAAAGCGCGCGAGCGCGGCCTGGTCGCCGGTCGCGGCCGCTACCAGGCGTGCAATTTCCGGCTCGTTGGCCATACCTCAGTGTAGCAGCGCGGTCTGCGAGGCGCGCAGTCGCAGTAGGAGACGCCGCTGACCGCTGCAGCGGGCTTCTTGCGTGAGCCTTGGATCCCCGCAGTCGGCTTGACGGCTGCCGCGGGCAACGGCCTGCCCAAAGTAAGAGTGGCTCTCGCGCTCGGCGCCACACGCGGCGGTATCTACGCCGCCGTGGCCATGTTCAATGAGGGAAAACGAGCGCCAGCGCCGAAACTGATGGCGGGCGAGAAACAGGAGCACTTCCTGTCTGTACCGTTTCCGCTTTCCCGCTACGTCGCGATTGAGAGCGCGGTCGTCGAGGGAGAGGTCATCAAGCGAGGTCAAATGATCGCCCATATGGCGAACGTTCGCGGCGGAGTTCACCTGAGACTGCGGCCACTAGAGGAGGGCAGCAGGCCGGCACAGCGTGGTGGTGAGACAGAGCTCGAGTCAGTCGGGCCGTGAACACCACGTGTGGTGCCTGTCGCTGAGCTGCTGGCTTTTCTACGGCACAGAGACAGAAGCGGAAGTACCAGCTTGCCTGCGCTAAGCTTGAGGCTATGAGCCCTGAAGACGTTGCCTCGGTCGCTCGTTGGAGTCTCGAGAACGCCAACGACTATCCTGGAATGATGCGGCGCTACAACACCGTCGAGTTCCGAGTCTGGCACAACGTCTCGTTCGGCAACGACCGCTCGTGGACTGTTCTTACGCATCGCTCTGCAATCAGCAAGCGCCCGGACCATTCGGTTGTTCGTCGAGTCACTTGGACGAAAGCGCGTGAAGGCGAGCCCCTGCTGGAAGCGCTAGACGCTCCACTTCCTGCGGCGACGCTTATAAGGCTCTGGACCGATCTTCGGCAGATCAGCCTGCCGCCGTTCATCGAGCCAGAGGCCGTGGGCCTTGATGGAGCATCGTTCGGGATCGAAAGCTGCTGTTTCCGGAAGGTGACGCTCTCTTGGTGGTTGCGAGCACCCAGTGCGTGGAAAGACCTTTCCGATTGGATGACCGAAGCAATCGGGTCATTCGAGTCTTTTCTCTACAAAGTCGACAAAGACCACAGAGCGGATTCTTGAGAATCCAGCTCTCTTGACGGGCTGGGCAGTCGAGCCAGACCACAACATCCGCAATGGACACTAGTCGACTTCAGGATGCGCGCAGCGATGGCCTCGTTCGATGAGCTTCTCAAAGCCGAGTGATGGACCGATATCTAGGATTTCCGGCGGCGTACTAACGACCTGACTTCACTGACGGGGCCGTCGTGATCTGGGACACTCCCGCGCGGACGACTATTCGCCCCAAACACGGGCAAGGTGCGCGCCGGCGAGGGGCTCAGCGTCAATCGTTCCGGCCACTGGACGCGGTATCCACGCGTAGCTGACTTGGAAGAACACAAACGCGCCGTCTACTTCGAATATGTCGGAGTCACACTGTCGAAGTGTCGCGGTGCCGGATGGCAAACTCGCCATTACGGACGCCGCGTCGCGAAGAAGCTCACCATCCTGGCAGGGAGCATCATAGTCGTCGGTGATCAGCTGGAATCGGGAACCACCGGTGATCCCTAGCCAAAAGTCCCCGCCTTCGTACACCAGCCCACCATCAACAGTTTCGACAACGAAGTACGGACCCAGCTCGTTCAATGCACCGCGTACCCGCAAAGGAGCCCCCTGCTCAGGCAGCCGCATATCTGGTATTGCGGTATGGCGAAGTGAAAGTCTGCTGCCGTCATCTGCAACAAAACTCAATGTGGTTTCTGTGGCTCCGTCGAGCGTCAACGTCTCGTCCCACTCGGTACGGTCACCGAGCGTCCCCGTGGCATCCGTCACTTCGAGTACCAAGGGGATTCGCTGGCAGGAGGGCCCCTCCGGGCAGGCTGGTGTGCCTTGCGAGGACGAGCACGCCGCCAAGACACAGACAACCAGCCAACCCGACTTCTCGCGCCGAAGCCACAGTCGCTGGCCCTCAGGATGCTCGGCGAAGGACTTCACAGGCGTCAGTCTAGCGCGGTGTCGGTCTAGCGGACACCGCAGCTCGGCGGCTCAGAAAGCGGGCCTTCTCACGGTTGGTCATGGCTTTGGAGGCGAGCAGTTTCGCATCGCGCTCTACCTGGTGCTTCTTGGCGAGGCCAGGGTGGCCTCGAGGCGCTTGTTGGGTACGACGCCGCCTTGTTGATGACGTGCGGATTGCTGTCAAAGACGACGTACTCAAGGCGCCGGCCTTGGCAGCGGATGTCGACCTGGCCGTCGAGGCCTTCGTAGAACCGGCACTTCTTGCCGCGCAAGGCGCGGTTCTCGACGGTGCCCTCGAGCATGTACTGGCAGCGCTTGCGATGCAGCACCGGCGCCTTCGTGAGCTCGCGTTCCTCCTGCCACGTGAAAAAGCTGTCGAGGTCGTCGGTCGGCTGAGCGGCCGGTGAGCATCGTGCGGGTTCACGGGCTCCTTGCCGAACTACCCGGTCCGGGGGGACTGAGCTCGGGTATTGGCGCGGGGCGCTAACGCTCAAGCTCCTCGGGAGTCTCTGCACATCCAACCACAACCACCAGCAACGCGACGGCGCTTGCACCTTTCATGATTTCGCAAAGTAACCAACTCGCACTCCGGCGTACGTCACGCAATCTGCGGGGTTCTGTCGCAGAGCGGCCGTGTCCAACTCGCACGAGGTACTCTAGGCAACGTGGCAATCGTGGACTTGTGTCGGGTTGTTTCCGTCTGGATGAGGCCTGGCGGCCTCCGCGCGGGGGCATTGGTTGTCGCCGGCGCGGTAGTAGCCGTAGGGGCTTGCTCTTAGCCCAAAACGGGTCAACCTCTCGGGGGAACACTCACGACTGCAGCCGACCAATGGGGGTGATCATGATGGCGACGGAGTTCCGAATCGCGGAGACGCGTGCCCCGACTCACCGGAGGACGTAGATGGATTTTCCGACTCTGACGGGTGCCCGGACCATGACAACGACGCCGATGGGGTTGCAGATGCAGCAGACCGATGTGTCGACGTCGCCGAAGACCTCGACGGATTCCAAGATGAGGACGGCTGCCCGGACAACGACAACGACAAGGATGGCGTTTCCGATCTTGAGGACGCGTGCCCGGATATGGCCCCCACAGCTGGTCACCCAGGGGGCCCAAGGGGCTGCCCACGAGTCTGCGCGACGTTGGGCATTGGTGCACCGAGCCCTCCCAGTTTCGCGGACCAGCACTCCAGTAGTCTGACCGCTGAGGACAAGGAGTACTTGCGGCTAGTCGCTCAGACGATGGGGGATTGGGAGTACATTCGTGTGCGTATCAATGTCGTCGTCCCGGCGTCCGCAAGGGGCGGCATAGCTCTCGCGACGCGACGCGCGCACAGCGTTCGCGACTACCTGGTCTCTCAGCAGGTTTCGCCGGCTCAGCTCCAGGTGCGTCCGTCCGTGGCCAGCAACAAGGCTGCTGAAGCTGTCGTTGGCATTGAAGCCATAGAGAGCCGCGGGCGCCTTTGCGTGGAAGTAGCCTCCGAACCTTGAGCCGAGCCATCGCCGTAACGGCAGCAGGATTCCTCGCCAACCGAGGTCGGCCAGCGCGACTTCCGTTGGCGACGCGTGAAACGGTGGCGGCGGGACGTCGCACGCCACGACCGTGCCACGCATGGCGAACCCGGAGACGATACAGACGGTCGCGGCGACAACCTTCCTCACTGGTTAGGCGTACCAAGTCCCCGGACCGCGGTCGCTGGCCCGGCGCGCGGTCGCGCCAGGGCGTCTCGGCGGTCGCTTTCGAGAAGCGCGACGGTCTGGTCGTGGAGGGGCCAGGGCGATCCTCCGGCGATTACCTGTTCCGCGACACTCCCTCGATTTGGGTTGTCCGGGTGGCCGGTCGTTCGGCTCGTGCGGAGTGCGTTTCGTTTCCTGCGCCGACACGGCGGGTGCGACAATGAGGTCGTGAAGGCGTTACGGCAGGCGCGCGTTTGGTGCTGGCTGGCCGCGCTTGCGATGTTGGCCATGGGCGGCTGCGGCGATCCCCGCCGCGCGGCCGTCGACGCCGGGGTCGCGCTCATCGACGCGGCGGTCGTCGACGCTCCCCCGGTGCCGCCGAGAAGCCCGTGCGGTGAAGTGGATTGCGCTCCGTGCGAGGACACGCTGTGGTGCCAAGAGGCGCGGCTGTTCGAGACCATCACTGTCGCTGGCCGGCCGGGCGCCTGTTGCCCCACCTGTCAGACCTTCGAGCGCGGCGAGTGTTCGGAGGGGTGCGAGCGCGAGGGCATCGCGATTCCCTTTGGCACAGGGAGCCTCGAGGCTCGCTCCGCGCAACTTTGTTCCGACACTCCGACTCGTCAGCTCGGCGATCCGTGCGTCGAGGAGCTCGACTGCAAGCCCAACCGCGCTGAACTTGGCGACGACGGGGAGCTTCGAACAGTGTACTTGACCTGCCTTGGGAAGGAGTGTGTCGAGGACGAGGCCCCGGTTGTGGCTCGTTGGCGCATTCCGTGCGCTCTCGCGTCGGTGTCCGTTGGCGCCGGCGAGGTGCAGTTCGACCGCGATTGCTTCATCGCCCGCGACGCTGACTCGCGGTGTTTGCGCAGCGGCTACAGTCGGCGGTGCTCGTTCGACTTCGAATGTCCCCAGGGGGCGTTTTGTCGGGCGCCAGACGATCAGGCGATCGGCAAGAGCGGGCTGTGCAAGTCCGGGCCGCCCGGGGACTTCTCCGACTACGAATGCAGCTGTCCGTGCAACTGGGAGGATGGCGCGTGCGATGCGCGCGCCGACGGGGACACCGAGGCGTGCCCGTGCGACCCAGACTGCCTGCCAACGACAGTCGCATGCAGTGCCGATCGTCTGTGCGATCCCCGCTGCGAGACGGGAGAGTTTCTGTGCGCAGACCCCGACTGCGTCGGCTCTTTCGGGGGCTGCGACGAGCCGCGGCCCGGTAACCGGCGGTGGACGACGCCGCCGGTCGAGGCGCTCTCGTGCGACTGCGATTTCACGCTGCGGGTCTGTGACGCGCCCGACCCGACCACGGGCGGGGACTGCCGCTGCGACCCGGATTGCTACCTTTGAGTGAGCGTCGGGCAGTTGCGAGCGCCGGCCGACCCAGAAGAATGCAGCCGCCTTGGAGTAATGCTTGGAACTCTTGGTCAGCTTTCAACGGAATCGGTCACTAGCGCTCCCTGCGTTGCTGCTGGCCTCGTGCTCTGGTTCGATGGAGCACGAGGCCGGTGGCGACAGCGGCAGCGACATAGCACTCCCTGAGTGTCCGAGCATCGGCCTGACTGTTTTCGGCTTCGGTGCAGACTCGGAGAACATCCCGGCGAACTCAGTCCTAGAGTTCGACGGATCGGACGGGTGGTTCCTGCGCTTCAATGTTGTCGGATCCTCCGAGGACATCGCTATTGACGAACAACTAGCTCCAAACGATATACGGGTCCCAAGAGTTGGGGAACGTTTCACGTTCACGTCGGAATTGTTGCCAAACGCTGCGACGACAAACCTCTCGTACTACAGGATCGTTTCAGAAGATGGGCCGCTCTGGTACGAAGGAGGGGCCGTGCTCCCTACGGGCGCAAACCCAGAGACCGGCCTCTTCGCCTTGAGCGACCCCGAGGACACCCCCCGGTGCATCGACCAGGAGTTCGAGTACGAATCCGAGCCCTTGATCGTCACAGCAACGAGCGCGGACCCTCCGTCTTCTTTGGGCCCCCAGCAGGTTGGACGTGCCACGGTGCGAGGCGAAAATCTGGCGTTCTCTGTAGTGCGAGCGGAGCAGGTCTTCTGCGAAGGCTGCACCGACATAGTCCGCGTCAGCGGACATGCGTTCGTCTACGACGACGAGTAGAACGGTTTCCTGCGCGGGTAGGACGCCTACCCGATCCCGGACACTTCGTCGTCGGGCCACGCGACAAGGTGGGCATCCTGATACGCGGAGCCGAGATCAAGGCGTCGCCGTCCCAGACAAAAACACCCACACGCGGCCGGCCTGTCGCTCGTAGTCGTCGTCTGCGACTACGAAGTCGCCGAGACCGTCGCCGTCCATGTCGGGGCCGAGCTCCACGACCAGGGCGCGCGGACTCGGAAGACTCCAGCGTCCCACAGCGGACTCGGCCGAGCTGTCGAACAGGGCAACGGTGGTCGTCTGAGGATTGTCCACGCCTCGGTACGCGACGACGAAGTCGCCGAGCCCATCCCCGGTCGCGTCAGGACCGTATGCGATCTGGACCTGCTGACTTTCCCCGAGATCCCAGGTGGCCTCGACCGCTCCCGTGACGCCCGACCACAATTCCACGTTGCCATCGATCGCGGCGACGACATCCGCAACTCCGTCGCCCGTGGCGTCGGGGCCAAGCCGCGCGTTAGCGGAAACAGAGACGTCGCGCGACCACTCCTGCAACGTCTCTCCGGTGTCGGTCGAGAGCAGCGAGACGTCCATTGTGTTGTTCTGGCCACCGACCAGGCCGACGAGCAGCTGGCCATCGCTCCACTCCGACGAACCGAAAGACAGCACGCCGCCGAAGGCGGCGGTATCCCGTCGAGGCGACTTGAGTAGCCACAGCACCTGCCCAGTGGCGCTGGAGTACACGCGTACCTTCCCCCGACGAGAGAGAACCGCTTCCCCGTCTGAGGGATCGTAGGAAACCTCGTAATCGGCGACCGCCAGATCGGCGAACCTATCTCCGTCTGCGTCGGCGCCGAACATGCACGCTCCACCGAGACTGCCGCGGTCTTCAGTGGTCCACCTCCGAAGACGGCTGCCGCTCAGCCCCGAGTACAGATAAACCGTTCCCGAGTCGGTGGCGCTCGTCGCACCGACGGCAACGTCGGCGAATCCATCACCGTTTACATCGGGACCGAGAGCAACACATCGCCCGAAGCCATCCGTGAGCGACGCCCCCTCCCATTCGCGCAGCTCCGAACCCCGGTTGCCGGCAAACAGGAAGACGCGTCCACGGACGGCGGGACCGCTCACAGACGCAACACCGGGGGCTCCGACGAGCAGGTCGCTCAATCCATCACCGTCCGCGTCGGGGCCTATCGACAGCGATGCACCGAAGTGTCCATCCTCCAGGGCGCCCGCGAGCTCCAGATCCCACCGCCCCTCGGAGTGCCCCGGACCGGCCGGGCCGTTGATGGAGTCTCGTCCACAACCCGCGGCGAGCGCGACGGCGATGCAAAACGCGGTTGCTGCGGTGGTAGTGCGAGAACGGCGGGGAAAGGACACGGCTGCTAGCCTCGACGGTACCACCCCCTGGCGCGCGCTCTTAGCTGATCCCGACGCAGCGGCGCGCACTCCACCGGGGCGCGCCCCCACGTCAGTCACAACGCACCTGGCGGCACACCCAATACGCGGTAGCAGCGCCTCGGTACTATCCGGAGGTCTCCTCCTGGTTGTATCGACCTCCTTCAGCTCCCTTAGGGCCGGTCCATAGGAGGTCGCCGTCGGGCATAAAGTCGAGGGCCTCGCTACACCCCCCCTCGCGGGGATCAAGAAATGGCCGCCTCTCCGTTAACTAGAAATGGCCGGTGTCTCTGAAGGCCGACGGGCGGGAGTGGGGCGCCGGGAGGAGGGGCGCAGGCCGGGCTGGGCATGGCGCCAGGCAGCGGGAGGAACGCCGCCGACATGGGGGCTCGAAACGCGGCCAGGTGACGGCTCGCCCCTACCGACCCGGGCGATCCTCGCGGCGTAGCTGCTCGGCGATTGGCCGACGTGACGGGTGTTGATCGAACGACTACGGACAGATTTCTGCGGTCGGGTAGCTGCCAGCCTCGACGCATTCGAGCTCACCCCAGACACACACGACGCACGGCCTGGCGTTCGAGCAGTTGCTCGCGGGTCCTGCGCACGACTCGCCAGTGCGCGGGACGCAGATACCCTGCGAGTAGAAGGGCGGGTTCGACCCGTTCCAGCAAAACGAAGCCTCGTCGCAGTCGTCGTCGCTCGCGCAGGTCGCGGTGGGAGTGCAGTGGCGCTCCTGGCAGGTGTACCCATCGAGCTCGCAGTCTCCGTCATTGAGACACGTATTGTTCTCGAGGGCGACGCACAGCGGTCCCGCGCAGTCATCGCAATCCGGCCCGTCCGGGGGGAAGCACTGGAATCCAGGCGGACAGCCGACCCGATTAGTGCACTCGAACCCTTCGAGTACGGGCGTGAGCGGTGTCCAGGTCCAAATGTTGTCTTCGCCGTCCACGATGATGCGCCCACGGCTCTCGAGGCGAAGCGAGCTGCGGCTGTTGGGCCAGGCGCGGATATCGAGCATCACGACGTCGTCGACGATCGCGTATGTGCCGTCTTCGACAATGTCAGTCGGCGCCCACAGCACGTCGCCGTCCGGCAAGAACTCAAGGAACTCGAAGCATGGCGGCGATGCTTCAGAGCAGTCATCCGTCGGCGTTGTGTAACGCCGGACTTCGTCGAACCGCTCGATAACCGCGTCGCCGCCGGTCGTCGAGTCACGGCCACTGTCCACGTCGACCGGATTGTCGGGGTTCGCGCCGCAGGCGCAGCACGCGAGGGCGAGAGACAACAGAGCGGCGACCAGCTTCATGGCCTCGCACCAAGATGCAAGCGTGGTGCCGCGTATACGAGCCCGATTCGGGCGAGATAACAGGCTTTCGCGCCGGCATCGATCGCGACACGAATGTCGCGGTTTCGTGGGTCTGGCCCAGCCGGGCGCACTGAGCTCATCGCCGCCATGGATAGCAAGGCCCGGTTCCGTTTGCTCCTCTTGGGCCGCCGTTAGAAACGACTTAGCTAGGAATGGGCTAGCGGAGTCGGTGTGCTGCAGGCGCTTGGCGACCTTGCGGAGCCCGTCGGAGCCGAACGGGCTCGGTTCCAAGCGCTTGATAGTACTCCGGCGACCTCAGCGCGGCCGCTTCATCCGGGCCTACGCGAGCCGGCTAACGGCCGCTTTCTCCGAGCTCGTCAGTCCTCGATGTTCTGGGTGACCGGCGTGTCTAGCAGTCGATGTATCGAGATATCGACCCCTTCTTGCCCCACCAGGTAGACGCTGTCGCGAGCGACGGCGACTCGTGCTTCGCTGAGGAGTCCCGGTGCTTCGATATCGGACACAGTGTCGGCGAAGGGGTCATACAAGCGCACCCTCGAGTTCTCTGCGATGTAAATGGACTCTCCGAGGGCCACCGCGCGGACCTGCGTCGCAGGCTCTCCGTCCGCGAGTTCATTCCAGCGTTCGCCATCGAAGTAAGCGCGTCGGCCGCTTGGCGTGAGCCCCGCGGCGAGCACGAACAAGCGGTCACCGATCGGCAAGGCGGCTCCGCGTCCGGTTGGAAACGGAAGGTCTTCGAGCACGGACCAAACGCCTTCTTCACCGCCGCTGTAAGTCTGCACCGATGAGCCGTAGTCGACGTCTGCGCGGCCGCCAAGGCTCCAGATCTGTCCTCGGTAGGAAGCGTAGCTGGCTTCACCTCGGGCGTGGTTCCGGTAGTTCGCGATTGGTCGCCACTCTCCGTCTCGGTAGACTTGGGCGTGGCTGCCGAAGGAATAGAGTTCTCCCTGGTGCGCCATGAGGCTGCCGCCAAACCCGGCGGCCAGGAAGTTGTCGGCATCCCGGGGCATTAGCTGTTCCTCCCGAACGCTTCTGGTTCTCAGGGATACAGACAGAAACAGCTGGTCTTCGCGTGTGTTCGCCTCGCGCGCGAGATAAAGGCGTTCATCGACGGCTGCCACCTCGTAGCCAAAGCCGGCGCTTGCCCTTTCGTTCGGTATCGACGTGATGAACTCCCAGCGAGCTTCTTCTTCGGGTGAACAGCCAACCAGGAGCAGGCCAACGAGTGCCAGGTGTGCTTTCGAGATCATGTTTCTCCAGCAGCCTAGCGCTCGAACGCCCGGACGTCGCCGATGTCGAGCCCTTCTGGCCCACAGTGGGCTAGCGCAGGGCTAGCGCGCCGGAACAGAGACTTCCTAGGATGCGTCCGACTCTTTCCGTGGGGTAGGGGAACGGCTCCTCCTCCGACGCCATGTGTCTCGAGCCGCAAGAGCGGCTCCAGCGCTCCGAACCGAAGGGCACCAACACCGCCGGAATCGTCACTTCCAGGCCCCGAGACGGAGTTTCCGCTTGGCGATGCTTCGGTGTGCTCGATTCGGCTTTGAGACCGCCTGCTGCCTCGTCGGATGCGCTTAGTATCGAGTGATACCCGTGGCGCAAGAAGCCCGCGTTTGGACGAAGCAGCGACCGGCAAAGGGGGCTCGCGCAACGCCTACATCTCCCTATCGTCGAGGACGGCTAACTCAGCCGGCTTCGCAGCCCCTCTAGGCACGACGAGCGGACTTCGTCCTCCGTGAAGCCAAGCTCCAGCATGGATTCGCAGAGCCCTTCGAACGCCCACTCCACCTCGCCGCACCCATCAAGGTGCGCCGTCGATGTTCGAAGCGCCCACCACACCGGGGCTGCCAGCTCTTGCACTGGGAGTGCGTCGCCATCGGTGAAAAGCAACTCGCAAATACTTCGGGAACGGGCCTCGCTCGGAGCGTCGATCCAGGCTTCCAAGAGGTCGATCGCGGCACGGTCTCTGGAACTGGTTTTCTCTTTGGACTCGCGCAGGTAGGCGGAGGAAATCGACGCTGCGGCGCAGACGTGAAGCACTTTGCCAACCACTGCGTCGCGAGCGTCGGCGAGGGCCTTTCGCCAATCGCCAGTAGGTAGTGCCAGCACAGCCGCTAGCGCGGGGCAGTCACTTTGAGCCCAGGTCCAACGAGACTTTTGCTGATTTCCCATGCTGGCCTTACCCAGGATTCGATCGGCAGTGGGCGTATTGGAGCCTTCCGGTGCTGAATTGCCCTCGAGGCACCTTTCCCAGAAGGAAGTCATGAAAAACAGCCTTGATACGTGCGCTGACAAACGACCGCTGTTCGAGGCGTGGTCTTGTGGCTATCGCCGGCTCATCGTGGGTTGTTCCATGGATCCGCCTCTTGGATGCCCACAGTGCAGCCCGGAGGTCTCGTGGTGCGGCGACGCCGAGGTCTCTGACCACTTACACTCTCGAGGGAACCTAGTTCTGCCGCAGCGGACGCATCCTCCGGCCTGTCTGCCAATGAATCGGAAGCTTAGCACGCGCCATCACCCCCATTGCGGGGGGTGGAAAGGGCAGTAACGCCAGAGTGCTTCGGGGACTGAAAACTCGCCAGAAGAAGCCGACTCTATGGGGAGGTGCCTGAACCTCTTAGACAAGCCGGCCGAGCCCGCATGCGAAGACGAGCCCTTACCGGCCGGGCGGGAGTGGTTCGAAGACGGCGACCGGCAGAGGCCTGTGAAGTCCCAGCGCAACATCTTTCTCATGAGGGTGGGTGAACTACCGGTCCTGGTCGTTCGGCGATTCTCGTGAGCTTGGCGGCTGAGGCTCCTCCGAGAGTGAACATCGGTGACGCGTATCGCAGAGCTGCGACGCGGTTCATTGAAGCGGCAGTCAAGGAAACGGGCCAGCTACCGACGCACCCGCAAGTCATGGAATACCTGGGCGGGAGTCGGGGGTGCCTGGGGGGAAAGAGACTGTATACGCAGCGACTGTAGGTCCTGCGTTGGGCCTTGGCTCGGCTTGGATCTCACGATTGGGACTCCGAGCAAGTGAGAAAGAACGGGGTTCGCGCGCGGCGGCGAGTGGTGACAACCGAGCGTTTTCAACGACTCAGTGCCGACGGATGCGCGCTGGTTGCGACGTCGAAAGTAACCATGACGTTCATCCAACCAGGCGGGGCTAGTCGACAGTCGTGGCGTCGGAGCCTCAGGCTGTTGCGGATACGAGGGCGCCACCTGGTCGGTTGGTCCCAGACTCTCGGGGCCTGCGAGAGTGGATGTATTGAGGTCGAGGTGAGGTTCGACGAAAAGGGTCACGTTTGGTTCGACAAGAAACGCGGTGATCCAAGCCTGCTCGGCGTTCGCACCGGATGTGCCTTGGCGACGCGCCCTACTCGCCCTTGCCCGAAACGCAGACGGTGAGCAGATCGAACTCGATGGGTTCGATTGCCCTGGTGCGATACCGGACCCGTTAGCGGCAGCGCAGTGGCGCGTCACCCTGGCGCGACCGGCGTGATCTGGGACAGCCATCCCACACGCTAGAGCCTCATAGGTTGCTACCGATACGGGGCGTCCTCGCTGAGAAGTGCGGCCGGGGGCTTGCCATCGACGGAGACAACAGTGAACTCGCTTGCGAGCCCCCAGCGAATAGCGCCATCGGCATCACAAACGGCGAGCATCGGTTGGGTTCCCTCGTCGACATCCGGCGAGAAACTCCCCCAAAAAAGGGAAGGCTGCGAAGCCCTGTACATCCCATACCCGGACGCCACGAGAACGCCTTTCGTGTTGCTGGGCCCGTGAAGAACAATCGTTGCCACACCAGGTATCCTGGCATCGATGTCGTCTCCCTGCCACTTGAAGCAAGTCACTTGAAGTTTCGAGCAAGGCGCCGCGTCTGGCGAGCACTCAGGCCCAGCAGTTCGCCGGCTTTCGCTCGCGTCAGCCGCCGTTCCAGGACGCGACCCAGGATCTCGGCACGGTCTTCGTCTACACATCATGTCAACGTGAAGTAGAAATGGCCGCTTCTCCGATAAGTGAAAATGGCCGGTCTCTCTGAGTGCCGTCAGGCGGGAGTGGGGCGCCGGGAGGAGGGCGCAAGCCGGAGGAAAGCTCGTGCTCGGACGACCAAGGTGAGCGTGGGTACGGTCGCCCGCACGCGACCGGGGCACACGCTTGGGGCCACCCAGGAAAGTGCACCATCGGAACGGCTCCGTGTGCTCCGCATGGTGGTGCCGGGCTCATTCATGTGGCTATGTGGCTGAGCTAGGATCGTGAGATGGGAGCCGACATTCACCTCGTGGTTGAGGTATCCGATGACGCCGACTTCAACGACGTTCGGGGTGTCGCGTTTGCAGAGTGGCCAAGGCACACGGCGCTGTTTGTGGCGATGGCAGGTCTGTGGGGAAATGAGTGCCGATTTCCGCCGCGGGGATTCCCTCGACGATGTTCGAGCCTTGCTGCGTGGAACTACGGGGCAATTGTCTGCTCGCCCGAGGAGTTGGAAGACTGGGCTGGGGAGCAGCCTGCCATCGTCGAGTCCGAGGCGCTTGAACACGTCGTCAAAGGGGGACACTTCCTCCCGCCCCCCCATGAGCCACTGGTGTCTCGTCCGTGCTTTTCGGACGCCAGCTGGCTGACACTGGCCGAACTCTCCGAGGTGATCAGCTCATTGAATAGGAGTACGCTCAGCTTGGAATGCAGGGCAACGCTGGCGTTGATGGAGTACTTGGACGGCGAAGACGTGTGCAGTCGGGTGGTGTTCTGGTTTGACCTCTAGCGGTCGAACCGCGCAAGCACACGGGAGCGGCCATGGATCTCGATTGCGCCTGAGACTAAGGGGATCGACGGGCCTGCGCCCCGCCTCCCGAACCTGCGCCGCCAACCCACCCAACCAAATACGAGCAACTATTTGGGCACTACATCCAGCCCAGATCGCGACGTACGTGTGCCCGCTTCTCACAACCTTGACCGAAGAGCAACATTTGATGCGACCTCTCCTCGGACTAATTCTCGTCACGGCCGCGTGTACGGACGCCAAACCCGTTCCAGGACACGATGAACCGGTGTTGTTGCCGCCCCCGCCCCCATCGGTGCCGGCGAACATGGGCCGCATTTTCGTCTCCGCGGAGCCACACGGATGGGGCTGGACCATCGCCGTAAACGAAGGCGAGCCGCGCGCCTTGTCCGATGCGATCAACATCGACGTCCAACCAGGACGTCATCAACTCACGGCCACCAACGCGAAGGGCTTTTCAGAAACGAGAACGCTGGTGATTCCCGGTGGAGAACCCACATGGGTCCGGTTCAAAGACGGGCCGAAACCGGACCCCGACGCGCCGTCGGCCGAGTTCGCGCTTCATGTGACCCACCTGGCCAGCGACGTGACCGGCGGCCTAGAAAGGATGCTGGTCTTCCGCCACCTGAAGGAGCTCGCCGCCTACTTCGGCCGTTGTTTCGTCCGGCACACACCCGGCGACTCGCCTGTGCCGCTTGGATTGTCCTTCGGGGTCTCCAAAGATGGTTTTCCCACGGATGTGCGCATAACCCGGGGCCCTCCAGCCATTCACGTGTGCGCAACGAATGCGATCAAACGCCTTTCCCTCCCGGTAGCGGACCAGCCGAGCCGCGTGCGGTTCAAATACGCGCTCGCGCCAGTCCGTACGGCTGACGCGCCGAAGGGCATACCGAGCTTCAATTTCGGCAAGGTAACGATTCCGTCGAGCTACAAAGCCGGCCCGCTCGAGTCCAAGTTCCGGTGGCTGTTGTCGTCCCTGCGACATTGTAAACAGCTCACCCCACCCGCTTCGCTCACGGTCAAGCTCCGGCTCAACGAGCCTAGGGTTCGCGTGCTGGAAGGAGTCGTGTTTGGGCCCAGCGGCCGGCTGGCCGATTGCATCGAGGCTCAGCTATCGTTCCTGGTCTTCCGAAACATCGACGCGCCAATCGAGATGAGCTTCGAACTCCTGTTCAGGCGGGGCACGTAGGATTGTCAACCCAAAGTAGAAGTGATACCGCGGAGAGGTGCTAATTCAGCGGCAGATTGGCTGCGTCCTCGCGCTTCGCTATGAACCGAGCCTTCTATCGGTTCGTCATCTACCACCGAAACGCAGCATGATCGCGTCGATCCGTCCGCCGACACACGCGCCTCTTCCACGGCCGGATCGCAATCGCAAGCTTCGGCTCTGCTCGGCCCGGAAACGAACCAGGCGGCCAGTATCGAGGCCATGAATCGACGCGGCGTGAAACGCGGCATGTCGAACCACCTTTCAAATTGCGTGCCCCAGCCGATCTTTGGGATCTCAACACTACGATCGAAGTTTGCAAACGTTCCCGTCGAGCGAACACGACATCCGTGTCGCGGTTACATCCCTCCGATTACGCCAGTTCTCGTATGCCTCCCCCTGCTGCCTGACGGAGCAAAACGGGCGGTTCGACTGCCAGTCAGGCCCCTCGCCAGACGCCTACGTTGCGCCCGGCCGAGAGGCCTCGTTCCCGTGCCGCACTCCCTACCGACGGCGCTCAGAGAGACCAGCTCGTCAGGGCGCGGCCAATTGCCCTACAGGCAGGAGGACGTTGCGACCTCACCCAGGCTCGTGCTGCAAACGGCGACGTCGGCAACATCGCAGTTCGTTACCTGCGTCTCGCCAACGCCGCACGCGTCGGCGCTGCATTTACAGCTCGGCGACGAGGGGATGTCGACATCGAGACAGCAGGTTATTTCCGCTGGAAGTATCGGGCAGCTCTCCAGTTTCACATCGCCCCAGACCTGCACGATCTCAAATGGGCCACACTCGCAGACGTCGCCGTTTACCCACTTAACGCAGGCGGTCTCCACACATTGACAGGAAGACGAGCTTTCGCAGCAATGGCCGAAATCGCCGACGGAGGTCGCGGAACACTCGGTGAGTTCATCGTCGGCGAACTCGGAGCACCGGCAGCCGCCGGTCGATGCCTCGCAGAGCACCTCATCCTGAGCCGGTGGCATCCCCGTGTCGGAGGATGTCGTTGCGTCGTCGCTGCCACCATCGTCGTCGGAGCTGCAGCTAGGCGCGGCAATCAGCAGGAAAAAGAAAGCCATGCATACGCGGAAGGTTGGAGTCCGTTGTGAGATGCCGGACGGCGCGTACACAATTGTGTTTTCTTTGTTCATTAGGAATGATGATAGAGGACGTGGAGAAGATGTTCCAGATGGCGCTTGGCCCTGATTCGGGCCGCTAGGCATCGCCCGAGTGCGAGCTGTTGTGCAGTTCGCGCCAGATATGTGAGCCCTCCGACCTGCGGCTTTCTTCGTAGCGGCGACGTAGGGCTACGCATCGTGGCACCGTTAAGCGTTCGCGGCGGCCCCCGGCTCGGCGGCGGCAACCTCGCTTTGTCTCCTGGCTCGCCAGGAGCTATGCGCCACGGTGCCGTGTTTGCGACAACGGTCGCCGGGACCTGTGGAGCAGCAGCAGAGCCATCAGCACCAGGTCTCGAGTGGTGGCGTTCAGGCTCACAGCCTCCCGGACACTCGTGTTGTTGTCGATGAACGCAGTCGGTGATTCTTCGTTGTGCGAGCCTGGAAAGAACCTCCAGCCCTCCTGTCAACGGGAAGTAGAAATGGCCGCTTCTCCGACAAGTAGAAATGGCCGATCTCTCTGAAGGCCATCGGGCGGAGAGGGGCGCCGGGAGGAGGGCCATGGCCCACGGTTACCCCGATCTCGCGGACGGTCGGATCGAGGGGGATGACGGCGCCGCTGTTCGTCTCGGCCTGAACGCAAGTACGCTGCGTTCGCGCATGCGAGAACTTGGAATCCAACGCCACCACCAAGAACGAAACGGCCCTTGAGGCTCTGGAAACTGCCGCTCCAGGGATGAACGCTCGCGGTTCTGCGGTCTGCTTCCGCACTCCGTCTCAGAGACTGCGGCTGGTCGAAAGCTACGTTATTCAGGGCTTTTCTTACCGCTAAGCGTACTATGCGCAGGTGCATTCTACTCCGATGCAGGAGGACGAGCCGATTGATCTCCGACGGGGATTCCCCGAGACTACGCCGACAGTGACAAGATTCCACTTGGAGATGTCGGGAGACAGAGACTCGCTTATATACGTGGTGCAGTCCGTCTTCGGTTCGGGACTCGACGACAACGGCTACGTGCGCAACGACGATATGACTTTGTTCTTCGGGGCCATGTCTGCGCGCGAACGCGACTATCTGCGCTCGAGTCGTGGGATAGATATCGAGTGGCATATCGAGCTAGACGTGTGGTCCGTCGAGCAAGCCGAAGTTGATCGCGCAACTCCCCTTGTGCGCGGGCTGTTGCTCGCGGCGCATGGGGACCTCCTAGTTTGCCATGAGGATGGCGACGTGTTCTTCGTCCGGAGGGAGGGGCTGCTGACAGTGCGAAGACTGCGAGACGCGCACAAACATGGCTGGCTCGATTACGATGCAATCTTCGAGGGCATGGCCATCGAGTACGCCACCCACATCGACTCTTAACCGTGGCCGTCCGCGACTACGTGACGGGCCCTCGCCGCGTTCGCGCAGCAGGGATGTATCTCAGAGACCGCGGTTGGCACCGCAGCGACGTATCTCAGAGACCGCGTGGCGGTCAGGGACCAGGATGCTGGCGAGTTCACCGATTTGCCGAGCGCGGTACCCGCCACGCAGTGGTGCAAATCGACGGCAATCCCGGGACCGGCGGTCCACAGCGAAGCAGCGCGCCACCTGTACGCGGCGCGCATGCGCTCGCACCTCCTATCCGGCTCGGCCGCCGTGCCGATCTTCAACTCGGATATAAGTGACCTGGGGCGTGTGCTTTTTGAAACGGAGCCGCGTGGCTTTGGTCAGCTTTCGAAACGCGTCGGGCGAGATCGCGAGCCCAGGCGATGGCGACGGGCGGCAAAGTTCACAGAAGTCCCGATAATGTCGAAGCGCTGCTGCCCCTTGGGCCCGAATGGCCCCGCCACCAGAGGGCCGTAGTGGGCCTTGACGTTGAGACTCGCGCCTCGCCAGCTCCGATGCGCGAGCCATTGGTCGACCGCGTGTTTCAGCTCGAGCAAACAGTTGACGCCCGCATCAGCGTCGTCGAACACAGAAAGAACTGAATCACCGATATATTTGACGACCAGCCCATCCGCCTTCGACACGAGGTCAAAGACGAGCCGATAGTAGTCGTCGAGCTGGTCAGCGAGTTCCGCATCGGGAACGCGTCGAGACTGGCCCGTGTACCCGTAGATGTCGGCGAATGCAATGAGGAGCGTCCGCTCCTCCCGTGAGTCGAGCGAGAGCAGGTCGTTCAAGAGGCCTCCTGGAGTTGGTGCGTATTGTCGCCGGCCCGTGGAGTCCGACAGAGGGAGCCAAAGAAGTCGCGAGCCCGGTAGTCTCGCAGTGTCTCGCTAACGTAGCAGACCCGCTCGAAGAAGCGCCAGAGTTGCAGCCGATAAGCCTTCCCAGCTGCTCAGCCGTGGGTCGTTCCCCTTGGCCATCCCCGGCTAGTTTCGTTGCTCCGCAATCCGTCGTCGCGGACTCTCTCGCGAGACGCCGCTTTGCTAATCACCAAATGGTAGGCGCACTCAGTTCGGTACCGGTCCTCCTTGCGAACGTGGGTGACCTCCGGGAGGTGCGCTGTCGAACTACGTACAGCGGGCCGATTAGCGCCGCGCGGAAGAATAGCGGGCTGCGTATCTGCGGGCTGCGGGGCTGGGGAAGATCAACTGGCCGGCTGCAGATGGCGCGACGGGGGGAAGAGGTTGGGACCCAGCGCCAGCGGGGGACCGGGAGGCAACCGTCCTGGCCTGTGCCCAGTCGCACGGTTGGCAGGTATGGAACCAACCTCGACGAAGTTGTGGTCGATGGCTCTTTGCGGGCTCGTCATCAGTTGCGGATCGCCACCGGAGTCGCCCGCGTTGGCGCCTTCAAGCGCCACCGCGACGGCCTCGGCAACAGGAGAAGTCGTCCCCATCGGCCGCCGATGCTCACTATTTTCCGATGTCCTCGAAGAGAGCCGTGAGTATCTTGTCTACCAGCCAGCGGAGCGGGCGCGTGGGCACCGGGACAGATACCCCGTCATCTACTTGCTCGACGGCGAGTCCCATTTCCATCACGTCTGGGGGATCGTCGATTTCCTGAGCGCACAACGCCGGATTCCCCCGAGCATCGTCGTGGCGATACCGAATACCGACCGTCGTCGCGACCTCGGCGCCACCCGTGACCACTCACAGGACGGGGCCAGTCGGTTCCTGCGCTTCCTGGAGACCGAGCTAGCACCTCACATCGACGAGACCATCCGACCGTTCCACTTCGCGTTCTCATCGGCCACTCGCTAGGTGGAGCCTTCAACCTCCACGCGCTCACGATGAGTCCGACCCTTTTCGACGCGCACGTCGCCGTGGATCCATCGCTCTGGTGGGAGGACGAACTCATGACTGATAGATTGGAAGAACTCTTCAAAACAGACGTCTCGACGTATCTGTACGTGAGTTCGCGCGGTCCTCGGGAGCGCGACGCCGGCCACGAACGATTCGTGAAGCTACTGGTCGAGCGAGCGCCCAAGTCGACACGCTGGATCTACGAGGTACTCGATGGCGAGGATCACGGTTCGGTGGTCCACCGGTCCGTGTATCGCGGACTGGAACAGTACTTCGACCATTACCCCCTTGAAGAACCTTGAAGCAACAGCCGAGGAGGTCGTTGAGCACTACGTTCGCGCCGCGCAAGTCTATCAGCTCCCTGCCAAGCCGCCGGGGGACGTTGTGAACCAGCTTGGACATAGACGACTCAACGCCCCAACGCCGGACGTAGACAGCGCGCTTGAGCTGTTCGCGCTAAACCTGCGTAGCTACCCCAAGGAACCCGTTGCCTGGCAAGCTATGGCGGATGCGCTTTTTCAAGCCGGCCGCGTGAACGACGCGCTGGATCACCTCGACCGCGCAATCGAGCTTGCCGAGACTCCGGCAAAGAGAGCACGTCTGCTAGAACAGCGCGCGGTCTTCTCCCGCTCGAGCATACGACAAGGCAACCCCTAGTGCTGCAACGCAGGATTCGCCCTGCAGCGAAACACGGGTCGGGCGAGAAGTGGCCCAATGCCAGAGCGCGGCTCGATGTCGACCGCCGAAACTGTCCCGTCGAGGTTCACTACCACGCGGTAGAAGCTGCCGTCTTCGTAGACCGCCTTCGCCTGCAGCTTGCGTCGCTCTTCCGCCTGCAGGAGCGGTACCTCGTCGAACGGGTCGGGGGCGGCGACCCAAAAGGCCGACCGCCTCGAGGGGCGGCCGGCCGTACAGCGCGGTGCTCAAAGAGCCTACAGGTTGGACCTGCCACCGAACACCCGCCAGTCCTGGCGGCTGTCGTCGGGGTCGCAGGCCAGGTGCCGCATGGCGATGTCCGGCCGGAACGAAGCGCCGGGGCGGGTCGATAGACAGGTGGTCGTGTCGCCGACCGTTACCTGAAACTGGTCCCCGCTGCGCGTCCACACTTGGCGATCGTTGTTCGGGTCACAGGGCCGGGTCTCGACGAGAGACCTGTCATCAAGAGCCGTGAGGCACAGATTGGCGCTGCTGCTTCGAATGTGGCCGCTGTCCTCGAGTCGCCACTCCTGCATGCTCACGAGTCGGTCACATACGCGGGTCCGGGTCAGTCCATTCCGCAGCGTGTCGTCGGTCCTGAGGTGGCCCCCGAGGTGGAACAAGCAGCGATCGGTGGCTTGGTTTTCCAGAAACACCACGGGTTTGTGCGGCACCTCGACCGAAGAGAGCGAAACGAAGGGGTCCTCAAGGAGGGCCCGGGCTCGGGCCATAACCACGGCGACGCGGCGCTCCTGGGCATTGAGACTCTTCTGCAAGGGGCGCACGAACTCGCGCTCAAGATCGCTTCGCGCATCTTCGTCGAACCGTTTGCGGTGCTTCTCCGTCAGCCAAATCGGATAGTCCTCCTGAAAACTAATGCCCATTTTCTTGCCCGACCGATGGAGTTCGGCCCGGCTGAGCGTGGACTTGCGGACCATCACAATCTCGACGCCGCGCACGCGGTCGGATTCCTCCTGGTACGCGGCAAAATCTGCGACGATTGTGCTGGCGATTAGGTCTACGAATTCTCGGACCTCGCGGTCTTGCGACAAGCCGGCGGCCACCTGCGCCAGCGTGAGTTTGTAGTTCGCCAGCAAGAGCGCCGGTCCCAGGTCGTAGAGAACGCGCGCGTTGTTTCGCGACGTCATCGCGCCAAAGAACGGCCTCTCCATGTCGAAGATTTCCTCCTCGATGCCTTTCGCGGTGTCGAGAATTTCATCGACGAACGCTGCGTCGGCGTTGTCGAATCGAACACCGGCACCGGCGTCCTGGAGATCGGAAGCCAGGTCGCCCATGAATCTCTGAGCTCGGCGCAGGTCCCGAGGGAAAATCCGCGCCGCGTTCTCGTCCAGCTCGGTAAGAACCAACGCCACGACCGCATCGGTGTCGAGTGGCTGCTGTTCGTCGCATACCAGCGCGCCAAAGATCGAAAGTCCGGCCGACGCAATGTCCCCCACCACTGGAATGAAACCGCTGCCGGTTTCCGCAAGGTTGAGGATGGTTTCAGCGTCATCGGAACAGTCGGCGGCTTGAGCTGACTGTGACGGCAGGGCAACAGCGGCGGCGGCGGCCAAGCTAAGGGCGGCAAGTAGTGGTTTCTTCATGACCGCCAACCTAGGTTTGAGCCGATCGAAGCGCCAATATGGCCTCGCTATGCTTCCCATAGCGCGGCCTTATTACTGGCCCGCTCGGCGCAAGCGTGTCGTGCGAGCCCCGAGGGGAGGGCCGGTCTCTGAGCGTCGTCGGGCGGGAGTGGGGCGCGTCTAGAGCGCTGGTCGCAGAAGGGCGCAAGCCCATCTCCGCTCTCCTATTCGACCGGATTCCGCGACAAGCCAAAGTACTCCCACCGCCAGTTCAGCCATTCGTTCAGGCCATCGAAGTGACCGTCTCGGTGGCATGCATCGACCCAAAGGGCAGCCTCCATTGCCCATGGCTCGTCCTGCTGTCGCAGGAAACAAAGCGTCTCGTCTACGCCCGCCCCGACGAGAAATTCGACGTCGAAACCCGAGCCCAGGTCCATGTCCCCACTAAATCTCGCACGGCTCAGAAGGCGCACGTCATTGAGGTCGCCGATTTCAAACAAGTAGAGCGCACACTGGTAGATATTCTCGAACGCCTCACAGTGATCTTCAGCATCGTGGGCAAGCCGGTACTCGAGCTCTTCCTGGAACAGTGAAAGAAGCAGGCCGTGGTGCTCTCGGAACCGTTCGCCGAGTCCCAGAAGCCTATACAGCTTCGTTCGAAACGGCGGCTCACGGAGCAAGGCCGCCTGCTTGTCATTCAGCGAACCGGCTGAATCCGCAGCCAGGAACTCACTGGGCGAGGTTGTCCCCATCTGCCTCGCTCAATCGCGGCCCGCGCCGGGTGGGGGCCGCAGGTCCATCTCAAACCCTCGGGCGGCACGGCGAGCGGAGGGCAGCAGCCCCCTTCGATATCTTTGCACGGGCAACGTCGCTCAGTTTACACGCAAGCCCCGCGCTTCGTCACGTCTGTCGAGAAACCGAGCTTTCTCACGGTTCGTCATGGCGTTCGAGGCTAGCAGCTTCGCGTCTCGTTCAGCCTGGTGCTCCTTCGCCAGCGCCAACGCGGCCTCGAGGCGCTTGTTCGGTACCACACCGCCTTGCTCGATGACGTGCGGATTCTTGTCGAAGACGACGTACTCGAGACGGCGGCCTTCGCAGCGAATCTCGACCTGGCCATCGAGACCTTCGTAGAACCGGCACTTCTTGCGGTTTTCGACGGTGTCCTCGAGCATGTACTTGCAGCGCTTGTAGTGCAGCACGAGCGCCTTCGTGAGCTTGCGTTCCTCTTGCCAGGTGAAGAAGCTGTCGAGGTCGTCCGTAGGCCGCAGGGGCCGGTGAGCGTCGTGCGGGTTCACGGGCTCTTTGCCGAAGCGCTTATTGAAGTCGGCGGGGTAGTAGGGCGCGAACTCGTTGGCGGCCTCGATGGTCGAAATGTCCTGGAGTCGCAGTTCCTTGACGAGCCGATCCTGCAGCGTCGGGTGAGCTCGCTCGACGCGGCCTTTGGCCTGGCTCGAGTTCGCGCAAATCATGTCGATGTTGAGCTCAGAAAGGGCGCGGGCGAACTGGGTCTCGCGAGCGCCGCCGGCGGCGCGATCTTTCTTGTATACGTGGAAGATGCTGGCTCGGTCGCTGTAGAGGGCAACCGGGCGGCCGTGGCGCTGGATGTAGTTCCGGGTCGCGGTGAAGTAGTCGAAGGTCGATTGCGACTCGGCAAAGTGCAGCTCCATGAGCCGACCCGTGGCGTCGTCGATGAAGACCAGCAGCGTGCATCTGGGGCCGCGATCCTCGAACCAGTGGTGGTCGCAGCCGTCGATTTGCACAAGCTCTCCGAGGCATTCGCGGCGTCTGCGGGGCTGGAACGAGCGGTGGGCCCGCTTGGTCCGAGTCTGCCAGATGCCGGCGTCGATCATCCACGACCGCAGCGTGCCGACAGAGACGCGAATCCCGTGGTGCTCCGGGACACCGCATGTCAACGTGGAGTAGAAATGGCCGCTTCTCCGATAAGTAGAAATGGCCGGTTTCTCTAGAAGACCGTCAGGCGGGAGTGGGGCGCCGGAAAGAGGGGGCGCTCGGGCGGTGCGAGGAAGAGCACCGTCCGCCCTGCGGGTGCTGTGGTCGGCGCTCGATTTCCACAATCTGTCCGAACTGCCGGGGGGGCCTAGGCCTTTAACGCTTTCTTCGCGCGCTGTGCGGCTACCCCGATGCTGGTGGCCAGCTCTTCGAAGGAACGAGCCTCGAAACGGCTCACTGGAGCGTCCCATTGACCGTCCCGGACGACGAGCACAACAAATCGCCCTTCCGGCGAACAGTCTGGGTACCAGCCCACGTCAACGAGCATACGCTCTCCGTACTGGACTTGCGCCAGGTCCTCCTTGAGGCCTTCGACTTGCTCAGTCAAGGGGCGACGGGGGTCGAGGACGTCGAGGTCCCAGTGCGTAACTTCGCCATCAAGCCAGTCGAACTCGTCCCACTTCATCTCTCCACCGTAGCGCGAGCGGCTCACTCGAGGGCTGAGCCTAGCTGCTCACGCGGCGCGCGGGCTGCCTCGACGGCTAGGTCCTCGGACGGAACCCGATCGGATGGATAAATCATGCCAGGGCCGTTTGCATCGCCCGGCCGTCGCACACAGATGAGCAGGACGTCCCGCATCGATGCCGCCGAGGCGCCAGCTCTGGTAGTCGTCGCGCACCACTCCAGATGCTCGCCGTCGCAATCGAACGTGGCCCAGTTGACCAGTACTCTCGGAGCGGCGCCCATCCCAGCATCGTACCCCGACGAGGAGATAACAGCTCGACCTAATTCGGTACGTGGCTCGCCGACTCAGCCGCGGCCTCACGTTTGGCGAGAAACCTAGCCTTCTCGCGGTTCGTCATGGCTTTAGAAGCGAGCAGTTTCGCGTCGCGGTCGGCCTGGTGCTGCTTGGCCAGCGCCAGGGCCGCCTCGAGGCGTTTGTTGGGCACGACGTCGCCTTGTTCGATAAACTGAGGGAGGAGGCGGAGTGAGCGATCTAGTGCTGGGTTACCTCGAGCAACGAACCAGACGGTATCGAACGCTCTCACTATCGTCGGCGGCCGTTGCCAGCATCGGGTACGGAGGTATGTGGCTATCGATCCCCGAGTTTACCTGGGCGATGCTCGCGGGCCTCGTAGTACTCGTGGCGACGCTGCCGGTGCTAGCCGTGAACGCCCTGGACCTGAGGGACGCCCGGCGATGTCGACATCGGATTCCCGAGGCACGTGCCGGTTTCACCGAGGCGAGCACCGCATCCGCCAGTGACTTGCCCCAGCGTGCTCGCCGTCGGGCCAGTCTGGCCTGCGCACTACTGGCGTTTCCTGCGCTGTATTTCACCGTGTTCGCAGCGATGCTGGCCTTCATGATCTACGAATCGAGGATGTCACCCCCGACCCACGTTTCGTGGTTCACGGTGGACATCGATCTTCAACTTCTTCCTGTGTGGCTCGGAGGCACCGGAGGTTTCGTCTTGCTGCTCACGCGCGTCCTGTCGATTCAACGAACTCTCGCAGAGTTGGGAGCCAGTCCTGCCGAGCAACGCCACTGAAGTTGACGTAACAGCAAGACGTGCAAGACCACCCAAACGCCGCATTCGTCCACATACCCCGCATTCTCAGGGCCCCAGCGCCCTGCAAACATGTCAACGCGGAGTGGAAATGGCTGCTTCTCCGATAAGTAGAAATGGCCGGTCTCTCTGACCGCCGTCAGGCGGGAGTAGGGCGCCATCGGCGGCAGGCGTGGGCGGCCCATCGGTAGGCTAGGCAAGGATGGCGACGACAAACTCGCGCTCCTCTGAGTCTAGATCGCCGATTTGTTTCAACAGGCCCAAGATTCGCTGGTCCGCTGCCACTCCGTGCTCAGAAACCAACGCCAGTATCGCTGTCAGAAACGCATTTCGAGCGAGCCGGTTGGATGGCGGCTCAGCCAACACCGCGGCTACCAACACGTGGACAAAGACCAGCCCCTCTTCCGGCGATAAGGAGCCTGCGATGTCCCTCACCTCGTCGCCGGCGAACTCGCGCGTCTGAGGGTCCGACGAAACCAGACCCGCCAAGACTTTGCGCTTCGACCGTAGAGCCTCATCCACCTGGCAAACGTATCACCGGCCGGTCGCCGAGTAGTCCGTGTCCGCCGGCCCGAATTCGAAGGTCGCCGCTCAGTTAGGTGCGTCGTCCGCGCGGCTCGCATTGGCTCGCTTGGCTAGGAAGCGAGCCTTCTCGCGATTGGTCATCGCGTTCGATGCCAGGAGCTTGGCGTCGCGCTTGACCTGGTGCTGCTTGGCCAGCGCTAGGGCCGCCTCTAGGCGTTTGTTGGGCACGACGCCGCCTTGCTCGATGACGTGCGGATTCTTGTCGAAGACGACGTACTCGAGACGGCGGCCTTCGCAGCGAATCTCGATCTGGCCGTCGAGGCCTTCGTAGAACCGGCACTTCTTGCCGCGCAGGGCGCGGTTCTCGACGGTGTCCTCGAGCATGTACCTGCAGCGCTTGTAGTGCAGCACTAGGGTCTTGGTGAGCTTGCGTTCTTCCTGCCACGTGAAGAAGCTGTCGAGGTCGTCCGTAGGCCGCAGGGGGCGGTGAGCGTCGTGCGGATTCACGGGCTCTTTGCCGAAGCGCTTATTGAAGTCGGCGAGGTAGTAGGGCGCGAACTCGTTGGCGGCCTCGATGGTTGAGATTCCCTGGAGTCGCAGCTCCTTGACGAGCCGGTCCTGAAGCGTGAGGTGAGCTCGCTCGACGCGGCCCTTGGCCTGGCTCGAGTTCGCGCAAATCATGTCGATGTTGAGCTCAGACAGGGCGCGGCCGAACTGGGTCTCGCGAGCGCCACCGGCGGCACGGTCTTTCTTGTAGACGTGGAAGATGCTGGCTCGGTCGCTGTAGAGGGCCACGGGACGGCCGTGGCGATGAATGTAGTTTCGCGTCGCGGTGAAGTAGTCGAAGGTCGATTCCGACTCGGCAAAGTGCAGCTCCATGAGCCGGCCCGTGGCGTCGTCGATGAAAACCAGCAGCGTGCACCTGGGACCGCGAGCCTCGAACCAGTGCTATAGAACGTCTACACCGCATGTCAACGCGAAGTAGAAATGGCCGCTTCTCCGATAAGTAGAAATGGCCGCTTTCTCAGAGCGCCGTCAGGCGGGAGTGAGGCGCCGGGAGGAGGGTGGCAGGCCGGGCTGGGGGTGGCGCTCGGTCCTCGAGGTCAGTCGTCGTGGCTTTCGACCAGCCTGGCACGAGGCAGCCGCAGCTGCGCCTGAACTTCCCGAGCGCCCAACGCGCGCAGCCCATGAATCAGCTCGTTGTGGTGCTCGGTGGATTTCAGCCAACGGCGTGGAACGAAAAACGTGTTTTTACCCGGCGTTCGGTCCGCGTCATCGCCGAGACACTCGATGAAGATGCCCTCGCGTGTGGACTCGAACCCGGTAGCACTGACATGCGAGTGCTTGACCCCAAGAGCTCCTCGAAACTCAACGCCGCCGGGCCCGAGACACAGCTCAACGTCGACGCTTTTGTCGCACGTGTAGTAGCCAGCGGTCGCTCCGTGCCTGATGAAGCAGGCCTTCCAGAGGATACTCCCAGCAGTGTAAAGGCCCATCGCACTCAGCCAGGCGAAAATCACCAGCGCCTCGACCGCCCCCAGGCCAGCCCCGCCCAACAGTGAGAGGATCAAAAACGACGCGACCATGACTACCGCTAGCGTCGGGCCGCCGGCTACGACCGCCAGTCGAGCGAGACGCTTCGCTCTCCAGGCCGCAAGGCGTTTTGCATCCGACCTCGTCATGGCACCGCCAATGACAAGTGTATTGGCTGCGTCTTTCGGCATCGTCTTCACCGATCGGCCCTAGTCCGCGGCCGAAACGTCGGCTCCTTCATCGACGAAATGAAATGGGTATTCGACGGTGACGTCGCCGCCGTCGTCGGGAGCCGGGAACTCGTGCGACAGCATGGTCTCGCGCACACACTCCTGCAGAATCGGAGCCTCGATCGCGCCGCCCTCGGCGACTAGCTCGATCTCGTCGATCACCCCTCCAATGTCGGGTTCGCCGATGATTCTGAAGTGCACGGTCAAGACACCACGCAGGTCCGGTCGTCGTTGCAGGTCATGGCATTCGGCGATCAGCGGAAGCGCTTCGTCCACGGCCGCTCGGATGTAGTCGGCGTCGAGGGCCTGGTGCTCACCTTCGGCCACACCCTCGGGATCGACGTTTTTCGCTCGGAGCGATCGTGCCAGTCTCGTTTCCCGCGCCGCGATGACACGCTCCCTGAGTCTCGACTTGACCGGCGGATTCGCGCGCCAGCGTCGGCCCGAAGTCGTAGTAACGGTCGCGAATCAGGGCCAGCGCATGGTCGCGAAGCTCCGACGACAGCTTCCGGTTGCTGGGCGCGCCGCGGCGCTTGTCCGCGAGCGCGGCTGGCCCGTGCAGCTCAAAGGCCTTGGTGAGCCTGCGGGCCTGGCGCTCGCTGATTCCGAGCAGCTCAGCGGCCTTGACGCGCGTGATGCGCCGCTCGAGGACGCGCTGCAGCACGGCGACGCGATCCAGATCCTCGGCGCTCATGACGAACAGCTCCGACAGGGCGCGAAGTGACTCCGAAGCCGGACATTTCTACTGAACACAAACCCGACATTTCTATAGACATCTACACGGCATGTCAACGTTAAGTAGAAATGGCCGCTTCTCCGGTAAGTAGAAATGGCCGGTCTCTCTGACCGCCGTCAGGCGGGAGTGGGGCGCCGGGCGAAGGGGGATAGGTGGGTCCACCGCACGCCCGCTCCCCGAATGCAAGGGAGGTAGCCGCGCTGAGAGAAGCCGCCGCCAAGCGTCTCACGCGCGCCTAGCCAGCCGGCCAAGCGCGCCCTCGGCGAGTCACTCGCGACGCTAATGTCGCGGTTGGGCGTGGGGTGACAACGCGTGTCGCAGCAAAGGCACGGAGATCGTTAGCCGAGAGCGGGCACGGCGCTTGCGATAGCATCATGGCGTGACGTCGTTGGTTCTCATGCTATTGGGCTTGGTCATCTTCGCTCCACTTTGGGCGGCGGTGAGGCGTCACCGGAGATGGGCAGCGGTGGCACGCCGGTTCAACGCCTGTGGGCTCACAAAGCGGCCCCTCGACCTGCGACAACCCTCCGTGTTCGTGGCCGCGGTGGCACTCGCAGGGGGCGCGGGTGCATGCACGGCCGAGACGCTGGATGTCCCTGGAAATCAGGTCGTACTCGACCTGAATACGAACATGCGCTGGACCGATGTGATCGGCGAGATGGAGGCCACGGCTACACTCCAACTCGAGTTCGACCAGGAGCAGGAAACCAGCACTGGTAGGCTCTGTGAGATCGAGCGGGGGTTCAGGAGCACCGGACAATGCATCCCGGTAGCGGTCCGGCTCCATTCCAGCCACGTCCGAATAAGCGCGTTCGAGCTTTCCCGGTTTGGCGGTGCCCTGGAAGCGCGGTTCGAGGAATTCCGCCTCGAGATTTCCGGCAATCGCGTTGCAGGAAGAACGGGTGCGTCGCTTGAGTTGATCTATGACGACATTGCCGATGAAGCGACGGCAGACGTTCGGTTCCAGGGGGCGGTCGACGAAAGACCACCATCTCTGGGGGCCCCCGAGGTGGTCTCGGCCGCAGAGCCTCTGTTGCTTAGCTTTTCCGAACCAGTTCGCTGCGAAGAACTCGCGGTCGAGTTCCGCGTCGGCGACGCCCCGCTGTTCCTTTCCCAGGAGGACGACTGCGACGAAGGTGGGGGTAAGGCAACCGCCGCACGCTTCACGGCCGACGGCATATGGCCTGGTGGGACGCTCACCGTCGAGCTAGCGCCACTCGTGGACTCCGCCGGTAACGTCGCCGAGAGCTTCGAAGCTGTCATCGCGTCACCGAGGCCGGCCTCGATCGACAATCCGGGATTCGAGGCGGATCGAATTGAAGACCGATGGGTTACGAACTGCTTCGCGGCGACGGGCGAGGGGCCGTGGCCAGCACCGACCGAGGGCCAAAAGCTCGCGATCTGCGGGCCAACGCGGAGCCTGCATGGCTATTTTTCAGCCGAGGCAATCCCCCAAAGTGCTGAGCACGTCGCTCTCGATCTTGGTTTCATCCGCGACGCTAGCGTCGAAGTTGCGGACTCGTCTGGCACGACTCCAATCCAGATCTCGACCCAGAGCGACGGAGCCCAACTCGAGACGGTTCGGATCTTCATCACTGAAACTATGCGTGACGGGTTCTGGCTCGCGATTCGCAACGACGCCCGTGGTGACTTCTGCGGCGGCGAGGCGCGCTGTCCCGAAGTTTACGTAGACAACCTACGCTTCGAGTAGCGGGCCGCCGCGCCGCTGTTGCGCGTGGTTGAGAACTGCGTCTCGCTTCGAGCGAAACCGCGCCCTCTCGCGGTTGGTCATGGCTCTAGAGGCGAGAAGCTTCGCGTCCCGTTCCACCTGGTGCTTCTTAGCTAGCGCCAGGGCGGCCTCGAGGCGCTTGTTGTGCACGACTCCGCCTTGCTCGATGACGTGCGGATTCTTGTCGAAGACGGCGTACTCTAGGCGCCGGCCTTCGCAGCGAATTTCGACTTTGCCGTCGAGGCCTTCGTGATTCCGAGCAGCTCAGCGGCCTTGACGCGTGTGATACGCCGCTCGAGGACGCGCTGCAGCACGGCGACGCGATCCAGCTCCTCGGCGCTCATGACGAACAGCTCCGACATGGCGCGAAGTGACTCCGAAACCGGACATTTCTAAAAATCACAAAGCGGACATTTTCAAAAATGTTCTACACCGCATGTCAACGCGAAGTAGAAATGGCCGCTTCTCCGGTAAGTAGAAATGGCCGGTCTCTCTGAGCGCCGTCAGGCGGGAGTGGGGTGCCGGCAGGAGGGCCGCAGGCCGAGGTCATGGGTGGCACTCAGCCAACTGAGACGACTCCCAGCATCGCGCGGGATTAACAAACCTCACCCAAGCGTTCGAGGTGAGATGACGCTGTTCGAGTTGTCCGGTGGACTCTGCGCGCTGTTGGGTGCCCTTGCGGCTCTGGTGCACGCGTTCGCGGCCGGCTACAGCCTCGCTGGTCTCGTGGCATCACCGGTCGTGGGCTTTCTAGGCGGCTGGGTCATCGGCGTGCTCCTCGCTCACGCCGCGGTGTTGCTTGCGTGGCGGTCCCCGGAGGCCGAAGAGGACGTCGATGCGCCGTCAAGCGACGCGGATCGGCGTCCGTAAGAGCGGGGCGCCGGGAGGAGGGAGGCTGAGCGTCGCGTTGCACCGGCATCAAGGGGCGGAGCTAAGCTTCCCAACCTCGTTCGATGATCTTCTCAAAGCCTTGATGCGTGAGAATCGCCGAGTCGGGGATCCGAGCCTCGTCGGGGCTCAAAGTCGTGACGACCCTGCGGTTCCGCCGGTTGCCCCTTTCGAAGATTATCCATCGGTCTGGTCGTCCGTCTACAAGATGTAGCCCAGGCTGTCGAAGCAGGCGCGGCAATTCTGGGATTCCCGCGGTCAGGCGTCCTACAACGCTCGCAAGCCCGACGTTCACGGCCCGCTGCAGAGGGTAGAAGACGACGACGGCTTCTTCTACTGAAGCAGGCGAAATCCCGGCAAGGCTCACCTGTCCGAGGACGGCAACAGTGGCGCCCAACCCGTCGCACGCGCCCAGATAGCAGACCATTGCCGGCTCGCCTTTCACGTGGACAGCGACCAAGTCTCCCTTCTCGAGTCGCTTTCTTGCCTTGATTCCCATCGAGCTCTGCCTGTATGTGCCGTGATTGTAGTGACTAGTTGGGGCGGCTGTCACGCGCGCCAGCCGCAGCGTCTCGCTTGCCGATGAACCGGGCCTTCTCACGGTTCGTCATGGCGTTCGACGCCAGGAGTTTGGCGTCTCGCTCGACCTGGTTCTGCTTGGCCAAAGCCAGGGCGGCCTCGAGGCGCTTGTTGGGCACAACGCCGCCTTGCTCGATGACGTGCGGATTCTTGTCGAAGACGACGTACTCGAGGCGCCGGCCTTCGCAGCGAATCTCGACCTGGCCGTCGAGGCCTTCGTAGAACCGGCACTTCTTGCCGCGAAGGGCACGGTTCTCGACGGTGTCCTCGAGCATGTACTTGCAGCGTTTGTAGTGCAGCACCAGCGCCTTCGTGAGCTTGCGTTCCTCTTGCCAGGTGAAGAAGCTGTCGAGGTCGTCTGTGGGCCGCAGGGGCCGATGAGCGTCGTGTGGGTTGACGGGCTCCTTGCCAAAACGCTTATTGAAGTCGGCGAGGTAGTAGGGCGCGAACTCGTTGGCGGCCGCGATGGTTGAGATTCCCTGTAGTCGCAGCTCCTTGACGAGCCGATCCTGCAGCGTCAGGTGAGCTCGCTCGACGCGGCCTTTGGCCTGGCTCGAGTTCGCGCAAATCATGTCGATGTTGAGCTCGGACAGGGCGCGGCCGAACTGGGTCTCGCGAGCGCCGCCGGCGGCACGATCTTTCTTGTAGACGTGGAAGATGCTGGCTCGGTCGCTGTAGAGAGCCACGGGACGGCCGTGGCGATGAATGTAATTTCGCGTCGCGGTGAAGTAGTCGAAAGTCGATTCCGACTCGGCGAAGTGAAGCTCCATGAGCCGGCCCGTGGCGTCGTCGATGAAGACCAGCAGCGTGCACCTGGGGCCGCGAGCTTCGAACCAGTGATGGTCGCAGCCGTCGATCTGCACGAGCTCTCCGAGGCACTGTCGGCGTCTGCGGGGCTGGAACGAGCGCTGGGCGCGCTTGGTCCGAGTCTGCCAGATGCCGGCTTCGATCATCCACGACCGCAGCGTGCCGACCGACACGCGAATTCCGTGGTGCTCCGTGAGCTTCTCGAGCGCGAGCGTCGGTCCGAAGTCGTGGTAGCGCTCGCGGATCAGTCCGATCGCGGTCTGCTTGATGTCATCCGGCAGCTTGCGATTGCTGCGACTGCCGCGGCGCTTCGAGACCAGGGCGACGTGGCCGTGCTTCTCGAATTCCTTGGCAAGTCGCCGTGTCTGGCGGGCACTCAGGCCCAGCAGTTCGCCGGCTTTCGCTCGCGTCAGCCGCCGTTCGAGGACGCGACCCAGGATCTCGGCACGGTCCAGCTCGTCCGTGCTCATCAGCAACAACTCCGGCATGTTCGGAGTGAAAAGCGGCCATTTCTATTTGTCACATACCGGCCACTACTACTTATCGTCTACAGTGTAGCGTCGCATAATCTATATTATGTCAACTGTGGGAGCCGGTGTTTAGACCGGCACTTGGGTAACGGATCGGACTCAGCACACGGGTAACAGATTCGTTGTCAAAGCCCTCGTGGTCATTCGTAGTGTTACCGATGTCCTGAGTGTGTAGGTCAGCATATTCGCCCGTCAGCTGTCAGTTTTTCCCACCGGACTCAGGGGTCACACCTTCCTCTACAGAAGGGTTATCGACGACGCGAGCCATGGGTGTCTCAACAACACGTCGCCACCGCCCAAAGAGCGGCAACACAGCCACGATGACGCTTCCCTTAGCCTCCACCGAATAGAACATTCGTGGCTTCCACCGCTCGCAGGCCCCCAGCCAGTACCCCTGTCCACAGCTTTCGCAACGAACTGGCTGACCGGCTCGCCGAGCATCCTCAGCCGGCTCAAGCCGAGCGTTGCACTTTACGCACGCTATTCGGGGCCAAGGCGGCCTGTAGCGGTCAAGAACACGGGATCCGGTGACGACGGTTATCATCGCCACCAAGGTCGTGGTGACCGCCCCGAGGAAAGCGCCGAGAACGTGACTGCCTACCAGGTCACCGAGCACGAATATGCCGAAGGCCACTCCGGCAACCACGATCGTCATCGCAACGCCGATCTCTACCTGGTTCACCAAGGCCCCTGAGCGTTGCGCTGAGTTCGAGGTCGGGCTCCCCGCACCAAGCGTCCACGTCGATTGACGAGACCGAGCTGCAAAGGACCGTAGTGGACCTCGTGCCCACCAGCCACGGGGAGCAACCCAACCGGCTCGCGCGCGAGAACCGGCGACACCGGCACTCGCAGCGGTCCAATGACCACGGCCCCATCCGCCGCGACACGCTGGACTTCGAACTCGTCGTCGTACGTTGGCTCGACTAGCCGCGCGGGATAGGTCCGCGACGAGACATCGTAGACGGCCGCTGGCGGCTGATCGTCGAGCGCCTCGTGAGGCCGCTCGTCGTTGTATTCCTGTCGAAACTGGTCGAACACTCGCTGCTGCGCCCAGTGGTTGGATTTCGTCTTTCCCTGGCCAGTCGCCTCAGCCTTGAGAGTACGGTGGATTCGTTCATGGCGCCCGTTTTGGGTCGGCTTGCCGCGCTCGATGCGCTCCGGGAGAATGCCGAGCTTGATCCACCATTTGGACAGCACACTGATACCCGAGATGCTTGAGAACGGCGTCCCGTTGTCCGTGCGAATGACAGCAGGCAGCCCGAACTCGTGAAACGCCGACTCGAACACCTTGCGCGTCTCGTCGAGCGCCGGGCGCTCCAGCGCGTCACACCTCAGCAGGAACCGGCTGAACCCGTCGGAGATGGTCAGTGGATAGCATTTCTGGCCACTCGTGAGCTTGAACTGCCCCTTGAAGTCGGCCGCCCAGACGGCGTTGGGCTGGTCCTGTTCGGCCAGGTTGCCAGAGTACGCCCCGGCCCCACTTCGCCGCTTCTGGCGCCGGACAAGGCCCTCTCGCTTCAAGATCCGGCCGATGGTGCTCACCGCCGGCACGACGTCGCCGTAGCCTTTGCCGACCAGCCACGCTCTCAGCTTGCGCGGGCCCCACGTCGGGTGGTTTCGCCTGGCGCCCACGATCAGCTTCACCGCGAACTCGCTCGTGGCATTGGGATGATTCTTCGGAGCCCGGCCCAGGTCCGCGAGGCCGCCGATCCCGTCTTGCTTGAACCGGCGCCACCACTTGTACCCGGTCTTCCGGCTCACGCCGGCCTGCCGGCATAGCTCCGTCATCGTGTACGGGTTGTTCTTGTCGAGTAGTGCCTCGATGAAACGCAGTTTCTCATCCATGGGACAGGTCTCTTTCCAGGGCACGCGCGGATCTGCGCACCCTCCCCTGTCACCTATGTCCTGAGTCTAATCCGGAACCCATGTGCCGAGTCTGTACACCGGTGAATGAACTGGAGGATCGGTAACACTTCAGACCGGGCGGATGGGTGACGTTTCCGGGGTGAACCGCCCCGGCTTTCTCGGCGGCCGGTTTAGTTGAGTCCAGCCTCGGCGGCTGGGGCTTGCTGGTTTCGGTAGCTCTCTTCGTACTCGACCGGCGACAAATAGCCAAGCGGCCCGTAAAGCCGGCGGTTGTTAAACCAGTCGACCCACTCGAGGGTGGCGTACTCGACCTCTTCGAGACAGCGCCACGGCCCGCACTGGCGGATGAGTTCGGTCTTGAACAGGCCGATGACCGACTCAGCCAACG
>Ga0207422_1000965_pt1 | contig 70891 bp, 66 predicted proteins | sample MarCyaLeptolynsp_FD_187757 | JGI IMG/M metagenome (GOLD analysis project Ga0207422, IMG submission 187757) | Marine cyanobacterial communities from Panama - species 1 Leptolyngbya sp. (SPAdes) | ecosystem: Environmental > Aquatic > Marine > Unclassified | place: Panama: Panama City | collected...
CTAGGATGCTGATTCTAGCGTTGAATAGCTTCAAAAAGGTCGATCTCCGAAAGCCTCTTTATATAAAGCTTTCAGGCGATAAATTTTCCATAACCGTAGGTTTCTGTTCCAATGCGCCCGCTAGTCCGAGAAGCAGAAGGAGTAAGGTTCGTTACGTTCGCTTTTCCAGGAGAACGGACACGCAACTCCTTTGACACATCTCAATCGAATTTGAAGGAAATCGTTTAGGGGGGATTCCCCCCCTTTTTTTTGTCCCTTGGTCAACCCATCGAATGAGATATTTTTGGCCAGAATGTTGTAAGAGAACTGATATGGAGTGGAGCCTGAGTCTCAATGACCTCTCAACGCTGTTGATGGTGCTGTTTACCCTCATTACCACCGTTGCCAATATTCTTCTGTGGAATGCCACCCGAAAGACCGTTCAACTGCTTCTCGAACAGGTGGGCCACCAGATAGCCAGCGGCCGCAGTCAGGCTCAATCTCGCATCGTTGACGGACACCGCGAACTCTTCTTCGGCATTCTCAACAACCCCGCTCTGCTCGAAAGTTTCACGGCGGCCAATGACCTAGATCCCAAGGCTTGGGAAATCCAGAAGATTACCCAACTTCTGATTAACCAAGTCCAAATTGTCTATCTGAACTTTATCAACAAAATTATCAGCCCCAACCACTTTGACAGTTTCAAACGAGATGCACGGGACGTATTCGCTTACAAGTCGGTGCGACAGCATTGGAAGCAGGTCAGAGTCTTTCATGCCGAGGATTTTCGGCGCTTTGTCGAAACGGAACTTCTCTACCCGAACGTTGAAAGCGCATAAGAAAACTCCGACATCGATCAAACTCTCGCTAACCCCTCTTCCGGCTTTAATCCACTCCGGAGCGCAGGAAGTCAATCAGTTTGGGATTAATTTCCACAACTTCTTCATGGTCGGGAACCTCCAAATGGGTGCGAGTCCCTTGAACCAATTTGCTGCCTTGCACAAAAACTCGCCCCTCCCCATCTTGATAAAGTGCCGGACAGGAACTGCTGTTGCACAGGCGGGTCAGAACGGTCAAATCGCCAACAGGCTGAGACATGGGGAACTCCTTTCCTTGTTCAAAAGGACGAGCGAGACGTGAGAGATGAATATCTTTCGGTGATAGGATAACACATAGAAGCTTATAGAAGCTAATAGATTCTATAAGAAGCATTTGAACTTCTCGCGCAACTGAGGGATACCATTGTATGGATGACCCGTTAGATGATGAATTAGTGAGTCAACGCGATCGCATCTCTGTTGATATCAATGACATTAAAGAGCAGGTTGAAAACTGCCGCGACGATGTAGCTTGGAGCGAACTTCCCCTGTCATCCAAGCTCCGAGTTCTGATCAAAGAACGACTGGCTCAACTTGAAGCCGAAAAGAAGCAGACACACAAGAACGATCGGTCGTAAGTCATGAGGTGAGAGCAAGACAGGGAAGGCTAAGGGAGCGCCTTAACCTTCGCCAACTTCTCAATGGAGAAGTTCGAGAACCTTCTCGATAACCGCCGCCCCTTGTTGCGCGGTGGCGGGAATAAACACCCGCCGCTGATAAGAGACGATCTCCACGAAACACCCCGCTACTTTGAGTTGCTCGCACAACCCCTCCGAGATGTGAGCGCCGGTCATCTCCAACCGCAGCGAGTTCATAATGAACGAGGCTTTGAGAGACAAGCCCCCTGGAAGTTGATACCGCTGTCGCCTCTCCATCACCTGGCGGTAAATCTCGTCAGGCGAGAGCTTCACTTGTCGCAATCCCAACGCTTGGGAGATCGCGGGCATCACCTCCGGTTCAATCATGCGCCCCAACAGCCGCTCTCCGGTATCGGTGACTTGAAGTCGAAACACCCTCATGTTGTCGGCATCCAGCGAGTTCCAAATCGGCAACAGCAGCCCTGAAATCAGGAAAAACCGGCTGGCAATCCAAGCCGGGGCTTTGTCTGCCTCCTCAGACCACAACCGCTGCCATTGACCCCGCGTTGCTCGGTGCCAGGAACTTTTCTCAAATTCAGAGAGCAACAACTTGGTTCGCCCCGTTGGACGCACCAGCGTCACTTGCGACACGACCGCCCCTTCCGCATTGACGGTGGAGGTGGCTGGCAATTTCAACGCCGCGCGTTCGGAGCGTTCGTTGACCAGCAACATTCCCTTCTGCTTTTGGCTGAGGGAAAGGGCTGCTTCTGTCTTGAGAATCCGATTGTGCTCCTGCTTTTCAATCTCCAGACACGCCGTCTCGCCCCCCGTGGGGTGGGTGTAGACCGTCTCTCGACTGATAACCGAGAACCGTTCGGCGCGAAGGGTTTCTACGCCAAACTCATAGGTTCCCGCTGCGACCGCCGCCTCAACCTTGGCCGACAGCAGCATCTCAAACACCTCAAACAGCTCGTTTTGAAGCTGAATGGGCAGGGCCAGCATTCGATTGAGAAACTGGCGGATGCCGGGAAGATGCTCCCGTAGCTGCCCCTCGCGGTTGGCAAGGGACAGTCCCGTTGCCGCTTCAAATTGAGCCAACGAGCAAACTTTGACCGCTCCTTGATAGAGTCGAGAAAAAAGCAGCCGCAGCGCAGCTTCGGCATAGGACGATTCGAGATTATCTTTGGGGTCAAACAACCCCTGTCCTCCCGTCTGTCGCTGCCCTCGCGTTAAAGCTCCCAGCGCATCCAAGCGTCGGGCAATAGTCGAGATAAATCGCCGCTCGCCGCGCACGTCGGTTACCACCGGACGAAAGATAGGAGCCGAGGCTTGGTTGGTGCGATGCGATCGCCCCAGTCCCTGAATGGCATTATCGGCTCGCCATCCCGCCTCCAACAAGTAATGCACCCGACGGCGGGTGTTGCGGCAGCACAGATCGGCATGATAGCTGCGTCCCGTTCCCCCCGCATCGCTGAAGATGAGAATTCGTTTCTCATCCTCCATAAAGCGTTGGGCTTCGTCGAGATTGGCCGCCGCCGTTCGCTTGCTGACATACAGCCGTCCGGTTTCCCGCTCGCACAGAATTCGCTGCGAGCGTCCGGTCACCTCCGCTACCTGCTCGTGTCCGAAATGGTGCAACAACTGGTCGAGCGCCCCAGGAAGAGGCGGCAAACCCGCCAATTGCTCAATCAACTTCTGGCGTTGGGCCAGCGCCTCTTGGGAAACCACCGGATTGCCCTCGCCATCGATGACTTGACGAGCCAAGACATCGCCCTCCTCCGTCGAGTAACTCTCGTACAGATGAATGGGAAAGGCATGAACCAGATAGTCCATCACGTACTCTCGCGGGGTAATGTCGATGCTGAGATCGTTCCACTCTTCTGGGGGAATTTGAGCCAGCCGCCGTTTCATCAGCTCCTCGTTGGTCGAGACAATCTGAATGACTGCGGCTTGCCCTTGTTCGAGATCCCCCTCAATGGAGCGGATCAGCGCTGGACATTTCATGGCGGTAATTAGATGATTGAAAAACCGCTGCTTGTGGGATTCAAACATCGACATCGCCGCCATTTTCGCCTGACGGTTTTGGGTCTTTCCCTCCAGATCCACGATATTGCAGGCTTTCAATGCGTCCTCAATATGAGCGTGAATCACCTGGAAGGCTCCGGCATAGGCATCGTAGATGCTTATCTGCTCTTGTGAGAGCGGCACTTCCAGCACCTCATACTCCACCCCGGCGAAACTCAAGTTCCGCGCCAAGTAGAGTCCCAACGCTTTCAGGTCGCGGCAAACAACTTCCATTGCCGCTACGCCCCCCGACTCAATCGAATGGATAAAGTCGGCGCGGTTGGGAAAGGGAAAATCCCCCGTCTGCCACAGCCCCAGGCGCGTGGCATAGCCCAAGTTCCTCACTTGGCTGGCTCCGGTGGCCGAAACGTACAGCACCCGCGCCTGGGGCAGAGCATTTTGCAGCCGCAGTCCCGCCAATCCTTGTTGGGAGGCGGATTTTTTGCCCCGCGTTCCCACCTCGGCGATCGCGTTGCCCATTGCATGGGCTTCGTCAAAGGCAATAACACCAGCAAAGTCCGCCCCCAACCAGTCAATCAACTGTTGCAAGCGAGACTTTTTACCCGGTTTTTCGCCTCGCAACGTGGCATAGGTGGTAAAGATAATCCCTCGGCTGAGGGAAATGCTTTCCCCCAACTTGTAGCGGGAGAGTGGAATCACATCCGCCTCATTTCCACCCAATGCCGTCCAATCGCGGCGGGCATCTTCTAGTAACTTGTTGGATTTGGAGATCCACAGCGCCTTGCAGCATCCCTGACACCAGTTGTCGAGAATGACTCCCGCTATCTGCCGTCCCTTGCCCGCGCCGGTACCATCGCCGAGGAACCAACCCCGACGAAATTGCACCGCTTCGGGATGGTCGCTGCCGGTTACCTCCACCCGATCCCACGAGTCGGCCACCAAATAAAAGCCTCCCAGAAGATGGGAAAAGCTCTCTCCGGCATAGATAACCGACTCCAACTGCACCTCTGAGAGCAACCCCTTTTCAACCACAGCGCGGGGGAGATGGGGCTGGTAGGTGGGAACGGGCGGTTTCACCGCTGCCAAAGCCACCGACTCGCACAACGTTGAGGGGTGCGGTTTGCCCCCCTCAATGGCGATGCGCTGCGGCTGATACACCTCGTAGAGCGTTTCGCCCAGCGGTTTCGCCTGCGGCTTGGCTTCTATCTGCTGATAGGCGACAGGAACCGACTCTAAGTTCTGTTCGGTCGGGGTTTCGGGTAAGGCAATTAAGGCTGGCTTGCCCTCTTTCAAGGGCTGTAAGCCTAAAACCTTCCCCCCGTCTCCTCGTCTCCTCGTCTCTCCATCTCCCAACGGGCTGGGCTTCGGAGGTTGCAAGCTTAAAGAAGCTATCTCCTCGTCTTCCGCACGAGCGGGGAGCGCATCGAGCAGTCGTTCGACTTGGCGACGCGAGAAAGTTCGTATCTGAGTGTCTGGAGCGACAGCAAGCCGAAGATTAAACACCTGTGGCTTGCTTCCTTCTGGGGGGACGACCTTATCGACAACCGTCAATCGGGTTTCGATAGACGTGCCATGCTTGGCATAGGCTCGCCCCTCAATCCAAGTGGTCAGACCCACCCGCGCATCAGCTAATCCTCGAAAGGCTTCCGACCATTCTTTTCTTCCCGGACAGAACCAATGGGCGCTAATGAGAACCAAACGACCCCCCCGAACCAGTCGCTGGAACGCCGAACGAACGTGCTTGGCGAGCGCCAAAGGATTGCGACGGTCGATTAACGGACTGGCCGAAAAAGGAGGATTCATAATGACAACCGTGGGAGCAATCCCCAGCGGCAAGTAATCGTGAATCTGCTCGGCATTAAACGAGTAAACCGCTTGTCCTGGAAAAAGTTTTCGCAGGATTGCTTGGCGGCGTTGGCTCCATTCATTGAGCACCACTGTTGCCCCTTGGGTTTGAGCCAAACGAGCCAAAATACCCGTTCCTGCTGAGGGTTCGAGTACCACATCCGAGTCCCGAATTTGGGCGCACAAAAGCGCCAGATAACCCAACGGCGGCGGGGTTGAGAATTGTTGCAGGGCAACGCTCTCTTCACTGCGCTTGGTGTGGGTTAGTCCCAGATGCTCCAGCCGTGCCAATCGCTTGAGAACCTCAATGGGAGTTCCTTGCAGCAAGGATTGACTCTGCTTGGCGCACAGCAGCACAAAGGCCGCCTCTTGAGCCTCGTAGACATCTTTCCACTGCCAGCACCCCTCGGCATCGCTCCCGCCAAACGCCTGGGTCATCCAAGAGCGCACTAGGCGAGAATTGAGCTTTTTGCCCGCCCAGAACTGGTGGGAGATCTTGCCAGCTACTTCGAGAAGGCTGGCCTCGTAGGAACGCGATTGGAGAACCGTGCTGGTCTCAAACAGCGAAAGCTGTTGTTCCATAATTTTTCGTCTCTTACGCACAACAAAAAAGGCAAGAGAACCTTTTCGGGGTTCCCTTTGCCTTCCCTGTCCTCCTCTACCCATGACCTCTTTGTGAGAGAGGTCAGTATCGGCGTTGCCCGTTGGCAGTGCAAACCGGCACGAAGAATCCTTTCGGGGCGGAAAGATAAGCTGTTATCCCTTTAAATCGTGATGTGGGACTGACGGGGTGACGGGGTGACGGGGAGAGCGAGTGAACCCAATTTAGATGCGTCTTAGCTGACGAGAAAAGCTACTTTTTAAGGGGTGGAAAAAGCTCTTGGATTTCGCATTTTAGATGCTTGCAGATCTGCTCTAAGGTATCAATTTTGGCGCTCGAAACTTGATTTTCAATATTGTGAAGCGTGCTTTGAGGAATTCCGAGTTTTCGAGCAAAGACTTTTAACGTTTGCTCTCCTCGTCTCCTTCTAATTTCTTGGGCTAACCTCTTGCGAAATTTTTTCATACATGGAATGTATAAGACTGAACTTTTCCCATGTTTGAAATTTTTAGGCTCAAGCAAGATTTTCTGAGGAGAAACCATGAAAAACCGAAAAATTATCTCAATTCAGAAAGAAATACCGTCCAAGGGAGTTAAATTTTGTCTCTACAAAATCTGCGACGACTCAGATTTTTCTCCATTTCTGAAGCTCCCTTGGCCTTTTAGAAATCGAAAAAGGTGTAAATCTCGTCTCTACGCTGCCGGGCCGGAGGAAGGAGAACAACCCGGGGGGAAAAGTTGTCGATTTTCCCTCGATCAAATTGAGGGATGGCCCACCGTAGAAGAGCTTGAGGACTTGCTACACGGTTTGTGGCAAGAGAATGTACTGTAATTGGGCGGCGAGCTTTTCCCAATTAACCATCACAATTTTTGACTCAAACCTCTAACTCAGCTATTCGATCTCGGCTGAATTAGAGGTAGAAGAGATTGGTTATTGATAACTTTGAAAAGCTCAAACAGGAGTTTTCTGAGAAGTTCAAATCGCTGGCTCATAACCGTCGGCGACATGAGGTGTTTTCCGATTGGGCTGAAATCTCGGCTCTAGCCCTTCACCAAGCCCCCTACAACGATGGATTTCGGGTCAAGGATGATAAGTACCAAGAGCTTGAGGAACGCTATCTGGGGTTTGTTCCCAAGTACCAACGCGAGGGACTCAACGTCATTGCACAGATGTTCGGGGTCGTTCAACTGTCTCTGGCTTACTCGAAAAGGGACTTTGTTGGTCGTCTCTACGAGGATTTAGAGATTGACAGTCAAAAAGCCAAGCAGAGCGGTGGCATCTTTTTCACCCCCTACCCCGTTGCTAAGTCGATGGCCAAAATGACCCTTGAGGCTAACAGCCTCAAACAAACCATTGCCCAACAAGGGTTTGTCTCAATCAGCGATCCCGCTTGTGGTGCGGGAGGGATGTTAATTGCTGCGGTTGAAACCCTTGAGGAGTTGGGGTTTGACCCCCAGGAAGTCCTGTATTTTGAGGCAACCGATATCGATAGGCTTTGCTTTCACATGACCTATATACAGATGTCTCTGTTGGGAATTCCAGGGCGCGTCATTCACGGCAACTCTCTGACCGAGGAAACTTGGGATATCTGGGAAACGCCGCGATTGCAGGTCATTGGGGCAATCAGAGGACAAGTCGTGTCGGAAGAAGAGGAAAGTGGCGATGAAGACTCTAAGCCCACACCTCTGTTAGAGGGTGTGGTGGAGTCCGAGGAGGATATTCCTCCCCCACTTCCCTCGTCTCCCAAGTCATCGCCGATGGTGGTTCTGGGGCAGTTGGAGTTATTCTCCGATGAGACGAGCGATTCAGAAGGTTAAACCCTTTTCATCCATCAGCACAAAGGTTTTCAGCAACTCTCATTGCTGATGGATTTTTCTCCCGACTGTCGAACGGGCATTAGCCAATGCTCTACAAACCGCGCTTGGAGCGAATCTGATTCCAACGCAGTTGAAAGCTAACCGCTTCGGTTTGGGGTTCAACTCCCCCGGACGGTTTCATCGGTGGAGACTGCCGCTTTCTGGGAATCTTTAACGGTTGAGACGATTCCGGCTCTTCTACGGGAGGCTCGCTATAGTAATTGGGGGTTAGATACTCCTCGGGTGTTGGCACTTTGGCTAGCTCTCGCCTGTCCGGGCGCGGTCGCCGACGCTCCACCTCGGCGGCAGGAATCTCCGCTTTCCACACCTTGTCCACCACCGAAGAATAATAGTATCCCGACAGCCCCCTCTCCAGCGTGGGTTTGGGCAATTGCATCATATCCTCGGGCAGCACGGCAGCTCGGGTCGCCAGTTGCTCTCCCACATTAACGCTTGCCCCTCGCTCTCCCCGGGCAATCGTGCGGCGGTACTCAAAGATCTCGTGCTGCCCGATCAACTCGCTTGCCCATTTAGCCGAGTCTTTGCCGCATTTGAGAAGGGCGAAATGGTGAATCTGCTCCAAGATCTTGCTGGTGACCTTCTCGCCATAAATCTGCTGCATTCCCGAAATCGACTGAAAGCCAAAGACCAAGACACTCCCCTTGCTGCGTCCAAAGATGCTCAGATCGTCTAGCCCTTCCAGTTTGCCAATCTCAATGGCTTCATCGAGGATAAAGTAGATTCTTCGGCTCGTTGAATCGGGAAGGTCTTTGACCAAATCGACCAAGCGACGGAAAACCAGGCGATTCATCGTCTCCATCACTGTCTTATATAAAGAGGCCGAACCCAAGACTAAAACGAACTGCCCGTTGAGCCAGTCGTTGAGAGAGATCGCACCGTTCTTCTCTCGGAGATACCGCCAAGCCGAAGCTAGGGGTTCTAGTTCATTGACAGCATAGGTTCTAAGGGTTGCCAGCACGTCACCTGCCGATCTCGCTTCCTCCAGATAGGAGCGAATCAAATCTCGGCCAAAGGAAGATTGCCCCAGAATCGCCTTCAACCGCTCTGGACTTCTCAGGACACTACAGACATCCAACAGATCCCATGTTTTATCGCTTGCTTTCCGTCGTTCGACAAAGTGAAACAGCACTCCTGCCAAAATGTCGCGGCTGGCTGAGATAAAAAACTTCGTCTGTTGTTCTTTCTCATCAGAAATGAGGAGTTTCGAGAACTGTTTGGCCAGCCCCAGATTGGTACAATCTGCCGCAATATCCCATGCGACCGATTCGGCGCGACAATCAAAGGGATCAAAAATCTGATAGGAAACTCCCATTCCTTTGAGCAGCGCCACCGTATCACCCTTGTGGTTGTAGACCAGAGCGCGGCGATCGCCTTGGACTTCCATCCCCGACAGCAGCGATCTCATCAACATTTCAATGCTGAGGGATTTTCCCGAGCCGGTTTTACCCAAATAGAGGAAATTTCCCAAGACCTCTGACTCGGGCAGTTCTACCCCGCCAAAATAGGGACTTTCGAGGGTGGGTGCGGGAAGCCTCTGTTGGAGGGGTTTCAAGGTTGTCCACCTCGTTCCTCGCTCCACCTCCAACTCTTCGGGGCTTTCGGAGAGGGCTAACAGTTCGCTAACGAAAGCATGACTGGCAAAACTACTGACCAGTCCGGCTAGGAGAGAAAAACGAAGCGGTAAAAACCGCTGTCCAATCCCATAGGCCGCCCCAAACACCAGTAATGGGAACAGCAGCCGGAAAACGGCACGAGCCAGGAGTGCGGAAATTTCGTGTAATTTATAGCGAACGCTCATCCGACGGCGATGGAGGAGACTGCTAAGTTGGGGAATTAGTTCCAGCTCTAAGGCCAAAATTCTCAACAGCCAGAAGATATAGCCGATGGCTGCCAGCCACCAACTTTCTTCATCCCAACCCCACTCAATCAAGACCGAGTTGAGCCAATCAACCAACGGCGAAAAAAAATAGGCTCCAGCAAATGCTGTCGCTCCACAAACCGCCATCTCCGCCACACCCGTTGCATCACCTGTCGCTCTGACATTCATGCCCCTCCTTCTACTCCGCAAACTTTGAAACGATGGCTCGACTCTCTCGGCGCGAGGTCAGACCTCAGCCTCAATTCATCAATTCACAGTTGACGCTCCTCGACTCTCCTCTCTAATGCGATCGCCATCTCTTTATGTCGCGGGCGTTCCATTGCTCGCACCAAATCTCGCAGATCCTCTCCCGCTGAAGCTTTGTCTACATACCAGCGCGTCTCGTCTTTCGCGCGAGAGGACTGCACGTAACTCAGGTGCAAGTCCTGCATCATCCCTCCTGCAAGGATATAGGCATTCTTCTCGACGGTAATCCCCTGTCCTTTATGGGTGGTGATGGCAAATCCCAACTTCAACGACGAATATTGCCGCAGAGCGATCGCCACTCTCTCTCCCGTATCCAGCCGCACGGTTAGCTCGTCTTTTAGCGGTTGGAGCCGCACAATTGTCCCCAGACTGCCATTTTCTACCTCGTAGCGACGGCTATTTTTGGCAAACAAGACGCGATCTCCCTGGTAGAATCGCTCGCCTCCCGATGTGACGATGTATCCTCCCTCAATAACTTGAGGGGCGCTTCTCAACCTCTCGCTCTGGGCTTTCCGATTGAGCAAAACCGTCTCTTGATTCGTTCCCGCAATCATCAGGTGATGCTCTGGGCTTTCCATCCCTCCTCGCTCTCTCCAATCTCGCACCAGTTGATTCATTGCCCGAGTTCGAGATGAAGCCACCGTCACGAACCCGCGTTCTGAGTATTTGTCCAGAGCTTGACGGGCCTGTCCGCGACTCAATTCAGCCGTGGCTTGCTGCGCCCAAGGATGGGCGGCTTGTCGCCAGTTGTAGCTGAGTTCGGCATAACCCAACCGCCCGGCTAAATGCTTGAAGGGGTTTCCCGCTTGCACCGCTTGCACTTGATCCCAATCGCCCACCAGAACGAGCTTGGCTCCCACTTGCTGGCATACTTCCACCAAGCGGACAGCATGGCGCGTCCCCAACATTCCCGCCTCGTCTGCGACAAGAATGGAGCGACAGCCCAGCGTCAATCGCCCTTGGTCGAAGCGATAGAGCAGCGCCTCCACCGACAACGTGGTGGCAAAGCCGCTGCTTTTTAAGTTTCGGGCTGCTTTGGCAGCAACAGCACAACCGATAGTTTGATACCCTTCCCTTTCCCAAATCGCGCGTGCTACGCCCAAGGTAAAACTCTTTCCAGCTCCCGCACGTCCGGCGACAAGAGCAATTCGTCCGGGGTTCTGGGTCATGTAACGCAGAGCGCGTTCCTGCTCTGAGGTCAGAGGGGTTCCCCGCTCGCGGGCAGCGGCCAGTTCTCGCTCGACGGCAACGGCGCTAACGGGATGGCTGGTGCAATCTTCCATCAGATCGATCTCAGCTAGCAGATGTTTTTCCACGGCTAGCATCTCTTGAGTGGTATAGACTGTCTCCGGCACAAACTTGCGCCCCCGCCACACTTGGCGTTCCAATTCAATGGCCGTCTCAGAGCTTAAGTCGGCTTTAATTCCCGCAAGAATGGCATCAGCCCCCACAGTTGTGGTTTGCAGTTCTTCGGCCACTGCGCGAATTAGATGATAGTCGGCAAAGTAGCTCTGGCGAGACAAGAGACTCGTCTGCTCTCGGTCGTAGAGATCCCATCGCGTCGCTCGCTCAACGGCATGGCGAACCTTTTGATTTTTCTCTTGCTCCCCGTCTCCCCGTCTCCCCCTCTCCCTGTCTCCTAGTCCCCTCTCCCTGTCAATCAATGCTGCCGCTGAAAACCCCTGCTCCCGACACACCGCCTCCCATTCACCAAAAAGCTGTTGCCCAGAGCGATGTTCTTGTCTTTTTTTCTCGCCTCGGGTTTTGAGCGTTTCAACAGCAGCAACTTTGGCATTGAAAACTTGTCCCTTCTCATCTGCCATCCCTCGCTGTTTGAGAGCCTCCAGAATCTCCTGCCGTCGCTGGGAAAACGCATCGATTAGCGATTGGGGAACCCCCTTGACCTCAAACCAGCTCTGCTTTCGCACCAGCTTGACTCCCAACCGCTCTTGGAGCTGGCAACCCAATTCGGCGCGATAGATCGCTCCCGCTGCCATCTTGCGGACAAACAACCTCACGGGTTCGAGGGCGCGTGTTTCACCTTTCTGAGTCACCCCCGCGTTCATCACCAAGCAATGGGTATGCAGTTGGGGGTCTGAAAGTCTTGAAGTGCGATGCTCGAACATCGCCACCAATAACGAGGCGGGTTCTTTGAGGCGACCACCTTTGCCGCGTCCGACAACGGCATTTTCTTCCAAATAGGCGAGCGTCTTTTCCACCGCCATTCGGTGGGAGGCCAGAACCGCCTCCCTTATCCACGGCTGGCCGCTGCCGCCGAACAAGATGGAGACGCTTTTGGGAGCCGACAGCGTAAAATCCCAACCCGGACGATGCCTCTTTCTACCCGCACTCTCCACCAGTTGATATTTCCCCTCTGGGGTATAGCCTCGGTAAACGTTGCGAAAACTTTCGTCTTTCACCTCTCCCTTTAGCCCCAAAACTTCCGTACCGCGACTTTTTCGCCACTGGCCCTTGGGTTCTCCCCCTTTGAGGTAATAGTCTTCGCGGGCCAGGTTCAGATAGTAACTGTCCTTACCCGTTCCCAGGACACCAATCGACAGCACCGCTTACCTCACCTCAATATTTTCTTCGACCCATTCCTCAACCTCTTGCTCTCCAGCGTCTTGTTGGTGCCGATCTGTTTGGCTCGGCAGCAATTGCAGCAGCACCGCTTTACTCATGCGGGAGAGATTGGAGTTAGTTGCGAGCAACCGCTGGCTAATTTCCCGTAGATTCGCTTCTAGCTTTCGCAGTCGCTCGTCTAACTCTTCCCGCTGGCGATCTTCCAAGGTGGCGATCGCCAACTCGCGGACATATTGCCCCCGACTCATCCTCCACTTTGCCCCTCGTTTTTCCAGTTCTCTCGCATGGCGATTGTCGATCTGAAAGCTAATTAAGGTTTTATTTCGAGCTGCATACCCCATTTAAGCCATTTCCTTTGAAATTTTAGACAGTTCCCTCAATTGTTTGCTCCGACTTTTAAGTTCCTTCAAAGTCTTAAGGCTCCTATTTACAAGGAGTTACGGGTTTTGGCAAGGGCGAGCTTTACCCCTTGAGGGTCAGTCGGGTGTGGGAGCGCAACGCAGTGGAGCGAGCCTCAATTTTTGGAAGAAAAGCCCCAGAGGTGAAGTTTGGGGTTTTGGGCGGCCAAACGTTTGAGGAGGCGATCTCGCTCTCCGGTTCGATGCTCAACGACAGCCATCACAGTTTGTCGAGGATGAAGAGCTAGCAGTTCTTCTAAGAACTCGCACAAGAATTTGGGCGTGATGCGGCACTGTTGGCGAGCAGCAGCCACAAGGCGATGGGTTGGGGTCAGACCCATGAGTGCTACGGCGGGAGAGAGGGCTGGCAGTCCTAAGCGTCGGGCATTTGTTTCAACAATAAGGTAGAGCTTTGACCGCTTCGGCAAAAGTGGTTGGAAATCGGTCTGCCCCAAAACTTGCTGCCATTGCTCCTCAAAGCTCAACCCTTGTTTCTGAAGCTGTCGCCAAAGCGTATCCTTTGTGAGTCTGATTCTCAGTGTCATGCGAGCGGTTTTGACGAAACGGCGGGGAGTCCACAGGCGGCCTCGATAGCCAGACTCTTCGGCGGAGGCACACAGGAGATCGGCAAGGCGCTTGAGTTCCTCTTCTGGCCACGGGCGAGGCGGTCGTCCCGCTGACGCTCGTTTGGGTGGCTTTTGAGGTGGGGACGGGGCCGAGGGTTGGCCTCCGGCGAGAATCGCTACCACTGTTGCACCATCCAATCCCACCTCGCGGCAAATCTCAGGTGTTGTCAGTCCTGCCTTCCGCAAGCAGACAATGAGTTGGTGCTGTTGGGGGGTAATCATTATCGACACTTGACCCACAAGAAAAGCACGAATTGTGCGACAAATTGCCTCGATTGTTCCACGCTTTTGACCCTCCAATTGCTCTCCCACACTTCCGGCGAGTGGAGAAAAAGGATAGCTATTTCACATCGTTAGCTCCCTCCCCTTCCCTCTGGCATTTTCTGGCCGCTGTCGTTGTCAGATCTGCGTGGAACATTGCTCTGACAGAGGGACGGTAGCAGAGAGAACGCTTTCTCTCAAGCTCTTTTGAAAGGCATATCAACTCATCCCTTTTTGCCCTTCTTCGGAGTTTCAGGGAAGAATAGCTCCCGAAATAAGGCACTCAGATAACAAGCTACTTTCAGCAACATTTTGGATAAGAGAGGGGCAAAAATTTGAGCGAACAAGGGGATTTTTGCCCCTCTTAACTTTCTCGAAATAACTAAGAGTTGAAATTGGGCGCTCGAAATAAGGCACTGTTCCCTTAACCTGTACTCTTTGAGCCTCTTCGCCACTACCCAAGGTTTTGTGAAATAGCCGGTCGAACTCACATTCCTTTAAGAGCCACACATTCGCCCTCTGTCAAGATTTGGGCTTTGTCTATCCTCGGACTCCCCTTTGAGAGAATCTCCATTTCTGAGCCAATCTGGAGGCTCTAAGGGAGAAAATGCCATCTATGACGAGATATCAGGCAACTTCGTCAACGTGTCCTCAATGATTTCCCAAACTAGACTTCGCTGAAACTCCCTCTCGGCCTCCGACCTCTCTACCCCTTTTGGCTCTTTTCGCGCTTTTTTTTGCTTGTGATTAAAGCTTTGATACTCGGCTAGGGCTTTGGGGCCAGGAATGTAACACATATACCAATCTACTCGTCCCTCCTCGTCGGCGCTTTCCTGATAGTCCACCCCGGCCAAATAGCCCGACTCCAAATGGGGGCGGTGAATCTTCCGCATCTGGTCGCGCATCTTTTTCCGCTCGACATATCGCTTTCTCGCGGCGTAGAGACACCATTTTGAGTAGCGCAGCTTGGCCTGGGGAAGCCTATGTTTGAGGGCAGCAAAGATCTGATAGCTGACTATCTCGTAAAAACGCTGCGCTGTTGGCGGTAGCTCTTTGAGATAGTCGTAGTCCAGCGGACGGGTCAGGGCGCTGTTCAGAACTTTCCGATACAGGTCATTGAAAATTAAATACACCGCATCGGCGGTTCGACCATCGGGGAGGGTTTCCCCTGTAAATACAATGCTGTAGCGGTGGAAGTCCCCCTCAAACTTTTGTTCTTGGCGTTGGGTATCTCGATACACCAATTTGGCGGTAATCCCTGTATGAGCGTTTTGACGCAACGCTTTTTTAACCGCCGTTGTGTTTTTTTCTCCCACCCCGACCTCAGCCGCAATCTGTCGCAAACTTCCCAAGCCTATCCATTTCGGTAAGGGCCGTCCGATTTCATCCAAGCGGCGATTAATCACTAACGTGTCAATTTTGTAGGCTAGCGGCCCGGGCTGTCCGTAGCGAGAACTGTGGGAGACTAACCATTGCATCGCCACCTCCCCTTTCTCATTGTGTTGGACGATCTGGATTTCAACGGCTTTACCGCTTTTGTCCAAGTTATGGAGGGGATACTTGGAGAATTCCGCTTCAACTCGAATAGAGTTAAAGGGGAGGATTTGGGCAGCTGGGGCTGACGGTTGAGCTTTCATCACTGTTGGCCTGAGACGTTTAAAACGAAAAAAATTAGAAAAAAGACGAACGAAAACAGTTCTTCGTCTCATTCGTCTTTTAAGTCTTAAATATGTCTAATAAGTCTATGAACCCAATTAGTCAAGAATTACTGGAGCTTAAGTCTGATTTTGGCTCTCAAAACAAGGCGATCCTGCGCTCGTAATAAGGTGCTTTGGCTCCCGTAATACGGCAAACTGGCTCTCAAAACAAGGCGATCCTGCGCTCGTAATAAGGCACTCGCTCCCAAAATAAGGCACTCGCACAATCAGTCCTGCGACTGCGCTCACTTGCAGATTTTTGAGCGAATGGACTTGCTCACAACAACTAAAAGTTGGAGTCGTGCGCTCGAAATAAGGCGCTGTTCCCTTGACCTGTGCTCAATGAGCCTCTTTACCCTTACCAAAGGCTTTGTGAAATAGCCGGTCGAACTCGCACTCTTTTAAGAGCAGCACATTCGCCCTCTGTAGAGGTTTAGGTTTTGCCTATCTCTCGGGTTCCCCTTTAGAAGAATCTTCGCTTCAGAGCCTCCAGATTGGCTCTGAGAGGCAAACGCCATCTATGACGAAACATTGGGAAGCTTCGTTAGCTTATTCTGAAGGAGTTTCCAAAGAAGCAACATTTTGAGATCCCATCCCTGATGTTGGCAATTTCATAGGTTCACCTCCACAGATGTCATTGCTCTCTTTCCAGCAAAGACTCTAAGTAAGTCAAAGCTTTTTCTATCTCTTCCCATTGTTGTGGGTTCTCCCATGCTTTTACTTTTTTTGCTTGGCGAAAAGCGCGATCCAGCCTTTTCTTCAAACCCTGCTGTCTGTTTTCCGATTTTGAGGAGCTTGAATTGTACTCTTTTACCCGTTTTCTAATCTCTTGCAGCGACAGCTTTTTGCTAATCGCCTCTTTTAAAAGGGCTTGTTGATGTTTCTCTTCTTTAATTCGAGAGATCGCCTGGGCTTTGGTGTAAGCGATTTTTCCTTCTCTCAGAGCCTGAAGCAGTTCCTCTGGTAAGTTGAGGAGAGGCAGTCGATTCGCGGCAAAAGACTGCCAGGATATTCCCAATCCCTGAAACAATTTCTCAACCTGACTTAATTCTTTGGTCATAACGTTATGACCAGATGAGAGAGAACTCTTCTTTGAGCTGCTCTCGACTGAACTAACACTATGCCTAAGCCGATAGAGAAGGGGAGATACCTCCTGAACTTCAACATTGAGTTCCATCGCTAAGATGTGTAGAATTCCCTCTACCTCCTCAATGGGATTGAGGTCTTCGCGCTGAAGATTTTCGATGATAGCGACTTGTAATGCTTCCCGGTCGCTAAAGTGGCGTACAACAACTGGTACTTCCCCAAGACCTACGGCTTTAGCAGCTCGATAGCGGCGTTCTCCAGCGACCAGTTCATATCCGCTGGAAATCCGCGGGTGAGGACGAACCAGTAAAGGTTCTAAAATACCGTGTTCTTTCACCGATTGAGTAAGCTGCTCTAGCTTTTCTGGGTCAAAGTATTTTCGTGGTTGTCGTTCGGGCAGATGAATCAGTTCTAAGGGAATAAGCGAGCCGGGTTCCGTATCAGCACGAAAGGTAAATTCAACAAGAGATCTTCTACTCTTACTCATGAGCAAACTCTATAGCTTCTCGAAAAAGTGAATCCAAATCCTCACTGGCAGCTTGTGCTGCCGTGCCAGCCATATCCCAGACCGTCGTTCCCTGTCCTGGAGCATCGCAGATGACTTGTCGATTGTAAACAACGCTATGGAGAGAAGGAAAACCAAAATGTTTGAGCATCTCGATCGAGTCGCGCAGCAGAAGAGTTCCCTTTACCGCTTGGTTGAGAAACAGTGCTGATTTAGGTTTTCCAGAACGGATTTTCTGGGATTGCCGAATCATACGAATAATTCGGCTACTGCTGTGAGTATCCAAAGCCGAGGGCTTGCAGGGAACTAAAGCCACATCAACTCCATAGAGAATCGCTTTTGTCACTTCACTCATTCCTCCAGGCCCATCAACAATTACTGCATCATATTTTTCTGGCAGTATTGACAGTACGTCTAAAAGGTCTTCGGGGTCATTAACAATTTTGCAGGGAATTCCTAGGTCTTTGAGCCAATTCGAGCTACTTTGCTGTGCATCCGCATCAATAACGATGACAGATCCCTTTTGGCTACACCAAGATGCACAATGAACGGCTAGTGTCGTCTTCCCAACTCCTCCTTTTTGGTTGACAAAGCCGATGACTATGGGTTTCGTACTTTCTAAAGAGGTCATTTTCTTCCTTGGTGCAAATAGTAAGGTGTGATGCGACAAAGCTTTCCAAGTTTGGTCATAACGTTATGACCAAGGGGAGAAAATTTCAAGTCGCCTTCAGTCAGATTTTGTATTTATTCTCCCGATCCCTCTTTGACAGAGTTAAATCTCCTCAGAACAACGGTTAGCCTCTCCCATTAGCTATTCTTCGGAAGGCTGGCTTTCAATTTCTGCAACGGCGGTATTGAGTTCCATCTCCAACTGCTCAACGGTGGGCAAACTCTCCTGAAGCTGTTCGGGCAGTTTGTCGCCTAAATGGTACGTCGATACGCCAATCGGCTGGTTCATTCCTTTGAGGGCATACTCAACAACCGTCTTTTTCTTCGACCGACACAAGACAATCCCGATCGTTGGTTGATCGTCAGGATGCCTTAAGAGATCGTCCACCACATTGACGTAGAAATTGATTTGACCGGAATACTCCGGTTTAAATTCTGTCACTTTTAGCTCAATTACCACAAAGCAGCGTAATTTCAGATGATAAAAGAGTAAATCGATCCAAAACTCATCTCCTTCAACCTCTAGGCGATACTGATTGCCCACGAAAGAAAACCCCACGCCTAACTCCAGAAGGAAGTCTCGCATATGCCGAACCAGCGCCTGCTCTAATTCCCGTTCGCGGGCTTCTTCATGCAAATTCAAAAATTCGAGATTGTATGGGCTTTTGAGTATTTGATGGGCTAAATCTGACTCGGTTTGAGGTAGCGTCTGCTTGAAGTTTGTTATGGCACTGCCTTGGCGCTGATAGAGGTTCGTTTCGATCTGCATGACTAGAACGTTACGGCTCCAGCCATTTTCAATCGTTTTTTGGATGTACCATTGGCGTTCAATATCGTCTTTGACTTTGTCCAACAAGACGCAGTTGTGGAACCACGGAATTTGTCCAGCAAGCTGCTGGACAAATTCCTCGTCGGGATACGCTTCAGCAAAAGCTCTCATATAAAGCAGGTTTGTTCGTGAAAAACCTTTCAGATCGGGAAAGGTTTTCTTTAAGTCTTTTGCCAGTTTTTGAATGACTTTAGCGCCCCAACCTTGCTGCCGTTGTCGAGCGAGAATATCTTGACCGATTTGCCAATAAAGCAGAATGAGTTCCTTGTTAACAGCTAGTGCCGCACGAATCTGGGCAGTGCGGATGCGCTCTTTCAAGTCATTCAAGAAAGCGTCGTAATCGTCAGGAAGGGAAAATAACGTTTTGGACACAGCAGGCTCTAAGGTTGATATTAAGATCGAATGTACTATTCTGGGGACAGCAATGCAACGACAAGGGTGATGCCACTCTTTTCCGGCCTGGAAGTAGCCGGAAACGTCTGCTTTCAATTTGGATGGGTGCGTTATTAGCCTTGACTCTTGACTACGACCAACTTGACGAGCGGACTCGCACGATCGTTCGGCAACGCCCCCGCTCGATTCACGCCTGAATAGAGCGAACAGATTCAGACATCGATTAGTCAAAGGATTCTGCTTGGAGAGAGAAAAAATTGATCGATCGTGAAAAATGGGCAAGAGCTAAGATTTACATCTCAATTCACCAACTGGCGCAACTGGCATTCGACAGCTCTCAGCAAAATCGTTTGTTCTGCTTGGGCAAAAGAAATTGCAACTCTTCTGCCCATCTTAATTCGGCAAGGGTCGAAAATCTCCTCGCTCCCAAGCAAAACGCGAGATGTTGAAACCGTTGTCGGTTCGCGCATCCAGACCGATCATTTTAACGACAGTACAGATGGCCCGATCGCGCCAGCGCAGCACTTTGTCGCCCACGCTGGGGAAGGGAGGAATAGCCCGTTCGGAGGAGGAACAGTCAGGTTGCTGTTTCGCTTCTAAACTCTCTCCCGATTGGTTAACCTTTTGGGTTGTTTTGTCCTCATTGGCAACCTCTGAAGCGGCAAACCCCTCTCCGGGCTTAAATGACTCGCTGGCGGGCTTGTCCTCTTTTTGTCCTTCCTCTGTCCGCTCTTGGGGATTTGTCCTCTGGGTTATTGCTTTGTTGTCGCTAGCCGCACTCTCAGATGAAGTTTCCGTAGCCGCCGAATTGATAGGCTGTGTTGTTTGAGATGTGGACTCGTTGGGGGCAACTGGCTCCAGAGGCGGCGAAACCGAGGACGTAGAGGACTGGGGAGGGCAGCTAGAGGGCGGGGTCAAATCCGTCGCCCTCTGAGGCTGATAAATCCACTGAAGCCTTGCTCCCATGCCCTTTGTGACTCCAATTCCCAAGGCTTCCAATTCCCGAAAATGAGAGCGAATTGCATCGGGGGACACTTTTTGGTTCTTAAAGAGTCGAATATTTTCTCGCACATCTTTGGCCCGTATCCAGCCTTTGCGCTCCGAGAGCTGGATAATTTTGGTGTAAATGGGGGAGAGTTCGCCTTCGGCAGCATCTCCTTCGGCATAAATGAGTTGAATTTGCCCCAGATAGAATTTCGCCAGGGCTACAGCTTGCTTCAGCGTGGCTTGGTTCACCTGCTCTTCCGGCTGCTGTCCCACCACGGCGGCGTTGAGACAATGGAGCAGAAGGGCAATCTCCCCAGTGGTGGCTTTCATCTTGGCGTAGACCGCCCGCAATCCCTGGCGGGATTCGCGAACTCGCAAATCTTCGAGTTCGTCAAACCACAACCGATACACCTCTCGGGCCTCAGCCGAGAGCCTGTAAGTCCTTGGCTCCAACTGTTCCAGATTGCGGTAGGTGGACAGAAGCACATCATCAATATTAATGATGGTATCCGTTTTGGGGAAATAGGCGGGCTTCACAGGCAGGACGCACCAGATAAACCGCGCCCAATGACCGGAGGGATCGCTCATGTCCCCCATCTGTTTTTTGAGGGTATCCGGCTGAATTGACCCTGTAATGCTGTAGCCCGATTGGGCCAGGCTAATGCGCTTGCCCGATGCGCGATTAATCTTCAATCCCGTTCCATCTCGCCCAGAGAGGAGTTTTTCGCTATCCGTACCGCGCCCGCCGCGATAGGCGTTGCAGCTTTTGACCACGCTTGAAAGTTCGTCTTGATACAAGAGAAATCCTCGGTTGGGCTGTTGGGATTGAATCAGGGCTGTGGCTTCGCTGGTGGCATCGGTGACGTAGTACTCGTGTGGCAGGGGCGCTGGCGGTAACTCGTCCTTGTTTTCCTTAGCCTGACGGCATTGCTCGCGCCACTCTTGCTGCTGCCAGTTGTATCCTTCATCGGCAGCCGCCTGCATTTTAAACAGGGGTCGCAGCAGCGTTTTTTGGGCGGGAGATTTTCCCGAACCCGATTCGGCGACAATGCCGCTGTACAAGATCGGTAGGGCGTAAAAGTGAGTCGCCCGTAGCAACTCCAAGCGCGTTCCCACCGGCAGCAGAGAGGCCGCCACCGGCAATAACGTCGTGAGCATGGTGGCGGGATTGAGACCCAGGAGTTGGCTAATCGCGTTGAGAGGTTTGGCCAAATACAAGTGCAGGTAATGCTCCAAATTCAGCTCTTTTCCTTCTAATTGTAAAAGGCGAGCGATTTCTTGCTTGCACGAAAGCCTCACCTCAGCTTGCTCGTCCTCCCGTTGTAGGGCCGAGTAAAGCCTCCAGACATCGCCAGAAGACAGCCCCGATTGTCGGGCAAGGAGGGGAATCTTAGCAGCCAAAACCGAGGACGAGGCATGGATATCGAGCAGATGTTGCAGCCGAGATTTGAGTTGCTCCGAGGAGAGAGTCTCAGTGGTCGTTGCTGCTGGCGGGGCTGCGGGGAAACGAGGGGATGACGAGACGGCCTTGGTGGTGACCGCTGTCTTTTTCTTGAGGGGATTTGTCCAGCCGTCCTGTTTGGCCATCTGCCCCAGAGTGCCAATCTTGATGCCCTCGCGTTTAAAGGACTTCCATTTTTTCGCGCACTCCCCCGGCTTGTATTTACTGCTTTGGCTGCTCCAACGCTCCCAATCGTCCAGCAGCGAGTCCTCGACACTGTGAAGTGCCATCCCTACGGCTATCCAATCGTCATAGTCTTCGGCGCGATAGAGGGAGAGGGCTTCGAGATAGGACAGCGCCCAATCTCGGTCGGACCAGTTGGGCTTTGAGGTGGACGACGATGATGCAGAGAAGAGGGGAAGAGAAGACGAGGTGACGGGATGAGGCTTGTCGCGCAGCATTTGCTCGATGGCCCACACCGGCGCTTCGGCAATCTCGCACTCCCACGGCGCTTGGCCTGGGAGCCAGCGATAGCGCCCCGTGGTGGGATGCGCCCCAGCCACCACCGATTGACAGCCATCCCAGCGAAATTCCAGTTGTTCGGGTTTGCCATCGGCTCCTTTGACTCCCGTCTTCAATTTTTTGGTGGCAATGGCACTCCAGTACTGTTTCGGTATCCAGTAAATTGCTTGAGAGCGACCCTTACGCCCGCTGGTAACGGCCACAGTGGGCGGCAGTCCCCGTCCCTCTGAAAGCTTTTCGATCAGCCCCTGGCAACTTTCCCCGTCGCGGTCGAGGAACAAATACCCGCCGCTGCCTTGGCCGCAGAGTACGCCCAGGCCGCGACAGCGAGATTCCTTGAGGTGAGACTGCATCTGGGCCGCCGTGAGGGGCTGCTGCTGCCATTTATCCAAATAGGGCGCTTTTTTGCCATTGACCGGAGTGTAGCGCCAGTCCTCTGGATAGCGAGATAATTCTTGAGCGAGGGCTTGTTTGTCGAGACGGACAGAATGGGAAACCATTGTTAAGAACCTCTATCAACGTTTGCGTGGGTGGGGGAAAGCAGAACGTTATAGAAGGCTCTTCACAGGTTTGAATAAACCCGTTACAATAGGGGTGGTACGAGAACCATTTCTATTTGCTACTCACCTGTGCTGTTGATTGGCTAATCTCTTGAGCGCAGTTGAGAATCGAGTTCTTCTACCCATTCCGCTTAATTTAATTTGTTAAATGCCGTTATCGGCGCGAGACCAGCTTCACCCAAAGCTGGTTTTTCGCATCTTGGCGGCCAAGTTTTACCTCATAAGCTTGGAATCCTCATCTAAATTACTGCCAAACTACTATTGAAAGCTCGTTCCGAAGTTGCTCTATCAAAGGCTTAGTGAGTCACTTTGAATCTATTGGAACAATAGAGAAATCCAATCCCAACGAATTCAAGACAGCGCGAAGAGTAGCAAACTGTGGGTTGCCTTTTGTTGAGAGAGATCTGTAAAGACTTTCTCTCGAAAGAGCCGTTTCCTTCGCAACTTGCCTCATCCCTTTGCTAACTTTCACGGTTTCTCCCAGACCCACCAGAAAGGGTTCAAGAGAATTGTCCTTTAGAGCTTCTTGAAGAAAGTGAGCAGCAAAATTAGGATTTTTAAGATCGTCTGTATGGGACTGTGGCATATTCTTTCCAACTCTGTAGTTTTGAGGCTACTGATCGATGCTACCGCGAATTGTGCAATATGGCTCAATCGCTTTGTAACAATTTCTTGCTTCTATGACCTGCGGTTTTCCTTACCGTAACAACAAAGTAGACTAAAGGGTCGTGCGAGTGACAGAAGCGATGAAGATAGATCGCCACGGTCGGGCCAAGATTCTTACCCAGGAGGAAATCCAACTTCTTTTCTCCCAAGGACTGGCGACGGCGCGAGATCGCGCCCTGTTTGGCATCTGCCTCTACACTGCCTGTCGCATTCGCGAGGGCTGCACGCTGAGAACCGCAGACGTTTACGACGGACGGGGAGAGGTGCGCGAGACCATTATCTTTCGCAAAGGCAACACCAAAGGCAAGCTGGCGACCCGCTGTCTCCCTGTGATTGAAGAATTGCGACGGTTGTTGCTTGACTACTATCCTAACCCGCGCACCTGGTTTCTGTTTCCGGGATTGGGCAGCAAGGGACATCTTCATCCCGACTCGGCAGCCCGAGTCTTGAGAAAAGCCTGCCAGCGCTTGGGCATTGTGGGGGCCAGCACCCATTCCTTTCGGCGCACGGCGCTGACCCAAATGAGCAACGAGGGGATTCCGCTGCGCGTAATACAAGAGGTGTCGGGACATCGTAATCTAGAGCAACTACAGAAATATTTGGAAGTCAAACCCGAGCAAGTTAGAGGAGCGGTTTCGGCACTTTCCATGCTGGCCCCTGTCGGGAAAAGAGCCTATGACGGCCCGATCAGTCAGGGAGAAGTTGAGGAAAAAGAGCCAGAGAGAATAACCCGTTAAGCGATCGCCTGTCTGACCGTGATGTTCAACCGCCCCTTAGTCTCCAAATTAAGAGGTTCGGTATGGGGATAGACGCGGGCAATGCCGTGGTAGTTGAGTCGCGCCTTGCCGCCAAAGACGGCGACATCTCCCGAAGATAGCTCGATCTTCTGTTTGGGATCGTCCCTCTTACGTCCTCCCCAGAGAAATTGAGCGCGACAGCCCAAGGAGAAAGACACGATAGGGGGGCCGTCCTCTACCAGCAAAGCTTTGTCTTCATCTTTATCTTGATGGACTCCCATCTTCACCCCGGGCCGCTCGTAAGGATCGTAGTAAGCCAGCAAAGCGCAGCATTTCTCCCGGGCTCCCAAAGGTTGAAAGGGCAGCGGCTTAATGACTTCTTGGGCCAAATCGTAGATGGGCTGAGGAATGTCCATGCGAGGGGGCTGATAGCCTTGCAACGTCCACCACTGTCCCAAGGAGGCGATCGCAACGCTCATCTGCCCGCCATAGGCTTTGTGATGTGAGAGATCGCTCCCTTTTTGTCGCAGTTGCCTGAGACCCTGGCGACAACATTGCAAGAGTTCTTGTTGCCGTTCTAAGGAGAGGTAGTTGGTTAAGACCATCGCCCCCTCGCTCAAATTTTGCGGGGGATGCTCCAGCAACGGAAATGAGAGTTGAAACGCATTCATAGTTTCTTACCACGCGGGTTCTGCAACAGCTTCAATCAGAGTGTCGGACAAGTGCGGCCTCATCTTTTCCATCACTCGTTCGAGAAGCCCCTCCGAACTACATTGCTGAATTTCTTGGCGAATATTCTCCAACAAAGAAGACTTGCGACGGTTCTGCGAGATTCCTAAAACCTTAGCCACCGTTCGTGCGGGACGATAGGTTAAATGAGCGAGCAACAAAAGGAGTTGTTTCTTGACTGTCGGCTTGGGGGTGACCGATTTGAGATCCAACTCAAGCTGCTGGCCGCAGAGCGTCTTCCACAGGCGCTTAGCGCGATGGGAAAACCGCTCAAAGCGTTTGGGCTGCGAGGGGTCGGGTTGTTCGTCCCAAGCCTTGACATACCGCTCAACTTGGGGAAAGACAAGAGGGTGGGATTCCCCATCATCAGTTCCCAGAGCTAATTCTAACTGGCTGTAATTCACGGCGCTTTTGAAAGCCTTACTCTGATGAAGGCGATCCGATGCCGCCATCAGATTGTCAAAAATTTTCCGCGCCAGCGGCCAGAGTCGCCGATCTATCTCCTCTTGAGGGAGCTTTAAATAATAATCGGAAAGATGATTCCATCGCTCTCCCGCTTCTCGAACCGCTTTTCCTAAATCAAAAACAATCCGATCGACGACGTGCCGAACGCTTTTTTTTAACGAAGCCTTGGATCTGTTCCATTGAATCGATAGCCGAACTCGGTCGTACTTCATCGCGAGCGCTTCGGCCTCTCCGAGCGACTCAAACAAATCTCGAATGAGAACTTCTCCTTCCGCAAGGTTTGCAAACGTCTCTGCGGCCTTTTTCGCTAAAGACAAAGGCGTTTCAATTTCGACCAGCATTGAAAAGGGTAAAGATAACTTAGACATGATTTTTAGGGACAATAACAACTCAAGAGAAAACCTTTGACCCTTATCCGAATCAATCAACGGAAATCGCTCATTGATTCGGACAAGGGATGTCCGAACCGTGAAATGGAATTAAGCCGCACTTAAAACCTGTTGAACGATGACAGTTGTTGTTTGCGGTTCCTCCTCTAACCGCTTTTGAATCTGTCTTCGCAACCAACCGAGGGGTTGGTCTTTTCCATTAACCTTCTGGCGAATCTTCAATTGTTTGGCAATCTTCCGAGCCTTGCGAATGCCAATCTTTTCAACATCAATGACTTCGAGCTTTTCTGCGCCCCTTAGCTCTTGCCCTTGGGCTTCAAGATCTGGCATCGGCTCAACCGCGAAGGCGGCGGCGTAATCAGACATCGTAGGAGCTGTCGCTGCGGGAACCTGGTTCTCTAAAGGCGTAGCATGAGCTACAGCCACCGAACTTTCAGAAGGCGTAATGAGCCAACAAACGAAGCTGAAGTAAATACAGAAAAAGAATAAACCTGTCGCGAAATCTTCCATTGTTCTAAACCTCGAAATGTGTCGTTTAAGTGTCGAGAGGTGAAGCGAACTCTCTCGAATTCATATGAATATTATAACATATATGTAAAGAGAAAAGTATTTTTTATCGATATCTTAAAGACAAATTATTGAGAGAGTTATCAAAGCATTTAGTGCAAAAAATGCAAAACCTTTGTGATAGCTATCCTTGTCGTTAAACTTTCCCCTTGTTTTAGAGAAACGGTTCTGACGGGCGCAAGACAATTAACCTTTTTTTGTTCCAAAATTCTGCGCGACCGTCGGAAAAAACAAGGATGGGGGAGAGTCCTGAGAGGGGAACTCCCCTCTCGTGCAATGTGAGGGAGACTGGGGGACTGGGGGACTGGGAGATGGGGAGAATTTTCAGAGTTAATTAAGGCGATCGCTCGTTTGACTGACTCTTTTCTGTTGCCTGTTTTTTCTGGACTTCGAGTTGAGCCAGGCGTTCTTTAATCAAAACTCGGAGCTTGGCCGACAGGGGTAGTTCGCTCCAAGCGATATCATCGCGGCAGTTTTCAACCGGCTCTTTAATGTCATCGATCTCCAATGAAATTCCCATCTTCTAGTCTCGTTACACAACAAGAATTAATTGTTCTCAAACTTAAAACCCGCAATCTTTAGACCAATTAAATGCCGAACGGCTTACCGAGTAGCTTTGGAAGGGGCTAAATATCTCTTGACCCCCTCGCTCCACCGGCCATCGGTGGCATAGCTTTGGCCGATAATGTCGAGTGCTTTTTCGGGGTTGCTCTTGAGCAGCGAGAGATGGCCGCCGTTTCGTTGCAGCTCGTTAATGAGAGTATTGCCCAAGATTTCGGTACAAACTTTGGGGTCTTGACAGCTTTCAAACAACAGCTTTTGCTTGAGTCGCTTGCCGCCATAATGTTCGGTTGTTTTGACCGCGATGCAGGGGCCTCTGGAGCATTTCAGCCCATAGAAGTTAGCTGTGCCAATGACTTTCTTTCCTCTGTCAGTCTCGTGATTGGCAATGGCAATGGTCAGTGCAGCAGGAATGCCGCGATCTCGTTCGAGCCGTTGAGCCTCTTGGGTGAGAATGGGGCTAAAGCTTTTTGCTTGACTTGTAGCGCCATGCACGGCGGCGATCGCTTTTTCTGTTGCCGTACTTGTAGCAGCAGTCGTGGCGGGATAGGCGGTGCAAAGGACTAACACCCCGACGCAACCCCAGGTTAAAAGCCGCCAATCAAACTCGTCGGCGTGGTAGCCCGAACGAGAGCGATGATTGCCGAGCAGCCAACTGGCTCCCAAAACGGTTGCCGCTCCCCATAAGAAACCAGCGGTTGCGCCTGCGGTCAAAGCGCCGGGTGCTTTCCAAGTGGTGCAAGTTTGTCTCAGGAGCGGGATGTGCGGGCAGTCAATGGCGCTCACTTGGATGAGAGAACCGATCGCTGCTCCTGCCAGACCTCCAAGTAGAATGCGCTTAATACTCATAGCTCCAATTACCTCAACGAAAACGTACAAAATCCTGGGCGGCGGTTAGTTCTTGTTCTTGTAAACGTGCGGCCTCAACCCCACGGCAAAGCGAAAGGTGTTGAGGCTCCGTTTCTGGACGGGGCGGCTGGCGGTGGGGCGATCTACCATCATGCCGTTGCCGATATAGATGGCGACATGGGTGATGGCTCCATCGCCGTATTTGCCATAGGTGTTTTTGAACGCAACGAGATCTCCCGCTTGCAAATCTTCCTTCTTGAGAATGAGTTCCCCAACCTCTTTCCCAAAGAGGGATTGCGCCCTCGCCGGATGAGACGATCCCTCGTTGAACTGCATGGCCTTATCAAATGGGTTCTGGGTTGAACCCAACGGCAGACCTGCTTTTTGGAAGACATGGCGAACAAACACCGAGCATTGAGCTTGCACCCCTGGCTTAAAGCGCTTGCCGACATAGGATTTAGCCAACATCACAACCGTTTGGGGTGCGCCCTTGAGAACGTCAGCGGATTTAGGGGCAGTCCCGACAGCCGCCTTCACCGCAACCGCCGTCGGACTTCCCTGAAAGAATTGTCCCAAGGATGAAGCCTTAACAAAGCGGTTCGTGTGAGGTTCTATTGTGCAAACTGTTAGAGCCAGCACCATGAAAGCTGTGACTAAATCGCCTCGTTTGAGGGCGTTTTCCCGTCGTCGGATTTCGCGGTAGGGCGTACCAGCCGCGGCGAAGGGTAGGAGTTCGTCGGCGCTGGGGAGGGGGTAGGATGCCATTGTTCTTTGGGAATCATCTCGGACTCAACCAAGACTTCCTCAACTTCACGATTGAGAACTTGCGTGGCTTGATCTGTGCGGGAGGTGAGAGCCGAAAAAACGCTCTGGGGGGATAGTCCCGCTAGCGAGCCGTAGAAGGCGATCGCGGCAATGCCCAAGGCACAGATATTGCCGGTGCGAAAAGCAATCATCTTGCAAGTGGGGGAGCGACCCCCACGAATTGCGCTCTATTTATTTGCCCACCGCAAAGTTTTGAATGGCTTGTACGGTGGCCGGATCGAGTCCCTGTGCGTTAGGAACGGCGGCAGATGAACTCCCTGCATTCACCAGACGAGTATTGCCGGTGGTGAGAACGGGCAAGTTGCCAGCAGGCAGTTGTCCTCCGGCGTTGGTGGGATAGCCTCCCAGACGCGCTTGCTTCTCCTGAAGGTGTTGGGCGTAAGCCGCAGCGATGCCAGGGCGCGAACCGTTAAAAACATAATTAACTGTGCGTCCGACAGCATTTCCCGCGCGAGAAGCATTGCCCTCATGGGCGGGCAGTTCGTGAGGGATAAATGCTGCAACAACGGCTGAGCCAAGCAGAGAGGCGACCCAGATCGGAAGAATCACCATTCCAGCAACAACGATGCTGCCTTTGAAGGGATGGCGCTTCCAGGAACGGAAAGAGATTCCGACACCATCAACAACTCCTTCTGGGGTTTGAGCAATGATCTTGGTGGCTTCGCTAACAGCTTGTCGATGGTATTGCTCCATCAAGCCATAGCGATAAAGCTCATTGATATCAATGACTTGCTTTTGAGTGTTACGAGTCCCTGAATTGGGAGGGGGATGAACGGACATATTACTAACTCCTTAAATTGTGAAAGGTAAAAAAGGGATTGCTCCCAAGCCTCATGCGGGACTCGAACTCCAAGTGGCAGCCTGGTTACTGAATGAGGTCATCAGAAGAGTTGTCGGGGAACTTGTCGGGTTGTCGGGTCAAAATCTGTCGGGTGACTTGTCGGGCAAGCAGTCGGGCGCATTGTTTCGTTCCCGACAAGGTGCTGTCGGATTGTCGGGCTACCCGACAATCAAGACTAAATCGTTGCCATCGGTTTCAATTTGACCTTTTCCCAAATGAGCAATAGCTCTCATAATCTGCTCGATTTCATCGGCATTTTTACCTTGTAAAACCGGCAATGTCGCTCTTTGGATTTCGCGCTTGGTTTTGCGACCTCCACGGCTTTTTACATACTCGATAACCGCTTTGTAGAGGGCTTCAAGTTTCTGCTCTCGTGCGGGAATCTCTTGGGGGTGTAAATTATCCAGTTCGTAAAGCCGTTGCAGTTTTTCTCTCGTTGTTTCTGGCTCTCGTTCGTTTGAGCTATTGGGGAGTTTGTGAAGAGGGGTTTCTTGGCGTTTCGGGGGCTGCGAGGGTTGGCGATAAAAAGGATGCGTCCCTTGGTTGAATTCAGGGAAGAGCTTGAGAAGATAATTGGGGTTAAACCAAGCGGGGAGAGCAATTTCGGCTTCAATTAACCGGCCACTTTGGTCTCGAATCAGTCCTTCAACAATGCCTTTTCCCATTGGGGTGGCTTCCCCCCAGAGGTCGGTTTGAGCAAACAGGTTGACGATGACTAAACCGTTCTGAATCATGTCATGGACTCCCTCACAGCCTCCCAGACAAGTCTTGGTTTTGCCGTGGGCTAAGATGATGGGATATTCCTGAGATTTGCGCGAATCGGTGAGGACGACCTTGATAAAGCCCTCACTGTTGCTGACCTTGCCCTCATAGGTCGTAATTTCGTCCCAAATGCTGGTATAGCCGGGTTGATGAGTTCCTTTTTGTCGTTGGTGGTAATCCGCGATCGCCCTCTCGACTTCGCCATAGTTGTTGTATGCTCCCCGCACCTTCCAAATGGCAAGCCAAGGATTCTTGTTGGCGTGGGGGTCGCAAACTTCAACGGGGAATCCGAGAAAGAGTTGTCGAATCAACGCCAGGGCTATAGCAAAGGTCGTTTTTCCCGCTCCCTGTTCGCCCACAGCCAGCACGGGACGCTTGCAGAGGGTGAGAATCCAAGCATCGCGGCTGCGGCGAATTTGGTTAAAGAGTTGCTGGCGGCGTTCGTCAAAGCTGCCTTGAATGGCAGTGGGTTGTTGCTGAATTGGGGGAGTCGCAGTTGGAGCCGTGACCGTTGCTACGGTGGGGATTGTTTGAGTAGTCGGTGTTGCCTTAACTGCGGGCAATCCAGCCGGTGGCAGGGCAGGGGGGAGAAGTGCCGGGGTAGCACCGGCGACTTGTTCTTCAGGCTTGCCAAAGAGCAGCCAAACCAATCCGGCGGTTCCCGCCGCCGCACAGAGGCAAGCGGAGGCTCCGAAAACCCACGCGAGGGGGTGATGCTTGCGTTCGATGGGAATGGCGATGGTGGCATCGCCCTCGGAGTTAAGGGCTTGCTGGATGGATTCAACGGCAACGGTTAAGTTTTCTTCGCTTTGGGTGGGCTGTTGGGGAAGGGCGGCGATCAGGAAAAATCCGGCAAGTAGATAGCCGCTAGCGGTTAGCCCAATTTTGTAGGCGATTCGGGGAATCATGGTTTTTGGGGGGCATTAACGCGGTATCGATAGGGGTCAAATTGTCGGAGGGCTTCGTTATTGATGGGTTCTGAGCCGTAGTAGAGAGCCAAATCGGACTCGAATTTCTCAGGGATGCGAAGCAGCAGCGCATCAATGGGAGCAACGGAGGCTTGGGGAGTGCCAATTCTCGCTTCGCTCAAGGCGAGGTATTTCATCAACCCTCCGGCCAGTGCTGCCTGGCGCTCGCTTTCGGACTTTTTCTGTGCGGCTTGGAGCCAAGCAATGATGCTCTGTGCAAAGGAGCTTAGGCAGACCTGTTCGGGTTTTTCGTAACACGCCTCAGTTTTCTTGCCCTCAGTAGGCTTAAGACTCATAAACTCGCTGGCTTTAGAGCGATATCTCATGGCTTCTGCTCCTTGCACCATGCTCAAGGCATAGTTGGCCCACAGTTGCATCTGCACGTAGCAGTCGAGAAGGGTTCTGCCGCTGTCGGGGGCGCAATAGTGAGCGTCGCTCAACCACTGGGGATCTCGCACGGGCAGTTGGGGGCGAGGGAGCGTGACTTCTAGGGTTTCGGGTTCGGAAGAACGGGTGACCGAAACGGTGACAACGACGGCAACGCCTACGGCGATTGTGCCAGCGGTCAGACACAGAGAGGCTTTCCAGAGAAGGGGGTTTTGTCTCAGGAGCGATCGCCAACTGGGTTTCTGTCTGGGAGGAGGGATTGTTTCGGGTGGGGGGATGGTGGAAGTCATGGGATTAGGAGACTGGGGGACGGGGAGACGAGGAGATGGGGGGACGGGGAGACGAGGAGATGGGGTGATGGGGTGAGAGTTAGATCTCGAAGGGAAGGCTAGCTAGGAGTTCGGGGTTGGGTTTTTGAGTTGAGCTTTGTAGATCGTGGGAGAGGAATTGGCACAGTCCGAGAAGATGAGAAAGATCGACCTCGGTGAAGCGGTAGAGCCGTTGCTCTAATTCCTCGCGGATGCAGACCCAGCCGCAGCAGGCTTGAATGTCGCTTTCGCTTAGCTCGCCGCTGGCATTAATCTCAGCAGCGGCCATTGCACAGATCTGTAAGAGGGCAAATTTTTCGGCTGGGGTCAGGAAATGAAGATGCGAGCCGAAAGCCTCTTCGAGAAAAGGAAAAGAGGCGGTGTAATAGCCTAAAGGTTTGCCGGACATGAGGATAGGACTCCTTTTCGTGAGACGAGGGGGGAAGGGGAGACAGAAGAGAGAGTGGGTTTAAGCCAAGTTGGAGGGGTCGAAGAAGGTTTCGTACTCGTCCTCAGACAGAGGGGTATCGGCGGCGTAGATGCCTTCTCGGATCTGAGTGGAGAGCGCGTCGATCAATTCTTCAATCTGCTCTTCGGTGCTGTTAGCCGCTGTCTGTTGAATCCATTGGGCGCATACGGGGTCTTCGACCCAGATGGCAGAGTTGGCACACTCAATATCGGAGTCAATGTTGTTGTTCCAAATGCAATGCAGACATAGGGCAGCGCGGAAGGTGTATTTGGATTTGTGCTGCATCCGTTCGAGTTGCTGTCCGTAAGCAGCGGCCAGTTGTCCGAGAGTCGAACCGCTTGGGTTCTGGAGTGTTGGAGGGATGTGGGTTTGTGCAATCATGATGATTAGTCCTTAACGTGATAGTTGCAGGATGAGAAGGGAGCCGGAAAGTTTGGTAGCTGCTCCGGCTTTCCTTCACTCGAAAAAACAGGCCGGGTCAAACCAGCCATCCGGTTGTGAGTTTTGACGGGGAGGATCGGGGACGTAATGCCCTTGTCGCAACTGCTGGCTTAACTCTTCAATGAGAAAGTCAATATGTTCTGCATCGCATTCGGCATGAATGCACTCAATCCATTGCACAACGGCAGGATCGTCTTGCCAAATGTTGGGATTGACGGCATTAATGCTGTCCTGAATGTTGCCCCATAAGAGATTGCGAGAAAGGGCGGCCAGAAAGGTCACTTTCGACCGATAGGGCATAGTTTTGAGAGACTCCCCATAGGTGCGGTAGAGTTTTTCGACGGGGGTTAGTTGCTCGGCAAACATGAGTGTTTCTCCTGAAGCGGCTGAAACGAATTAACTTGCGGCTAATTCCAAATCTTCAAAAGCTGAGGTGTTGGTCTGCGGCTTGGAGTGGGAATTGGCCGAGGAAGTGGAGCGAACGACGGTGACGGAGTAGGACTCGGCATCGGGTTCGAGGAGAAGCCAATGCAAGGGTTTGTTGGAACAAGCTCCGATGATGGCGTTGGCGGCGGCACTTTCGTCGGGAAGGCACAAGGCTTTCTGAACTTGATTAATGAAGTCCCGCAGGTCGTGGCGAACGGTGATGCGCTTGCCTCTCATGCCACCTCCTTGAGCGAGGTGATGCTCGGTTGGGAGGTTCGGGGGAGAAGTCCGAGAACGTTGGCAAATTGGGGGTTGGAGCAAATAGCAATGCGACCCTTGGCCTTATGTTCAAATAAAGGTGCGCCACCGCCAACGATAAGGATCTTGTCGAGTTCGTCTTTGAAGGGACGGAGAATGCTAACGGCGGATTGCAGAATGTCCTTAGTCCACAGTTCTCGCTTCTCTTCAAAGATGTCGGCAAAGCTGCCGCGAATCCCGTATTTGAGATCGCGTTCGATGCCTTTGAGAATAAGGTGCATTTGTGGGTCAGAGCCGAAACGCTCTTTGGTGCGGTAGTCGGAGCGAATTAGTTCGCCAAGGACGTTAACGCCTTTGTCAAAGGGATGGCGAGCCTCTTGGTTGAGGGTTCCCGATTCGGTGATGTGGCTGACGGTCGCGGTACCGCATCCCACATCCAGCAAGGCGGTACCTTTGCCCGATGCAATGATGCCTTTTCGGAGGGCGTATTGATAGGCTCCTTCGCCTTCTTCTTTGACTTCAATGCCGCCCCAACCGACAGCGATACGCTGGCCATTGATTTCCAGGACGTGCTTGCGTCCGAGTTGTTTTCTCAGGGCTTCGGCATCGCGGCGAGCGTCGGGGAGGGAGGTATAGAGGGTGTTGATAAAGACCATGCCCGACGTATCGGGGGATTCTTGGGGGAGGCGAATTGCGCCGAGAACCAGTTGCAAGCTGAGTTCGATCTTGCCCGCATCGACGACGCGGGAGAAGAGACGAGAGTTGTCTTTGGCGGCTTGACCGACGAGCCATTCTTTGCCAACGAGTTCTTCGCGGTTGCCTTGCAGGTAACGGATGTGGGCGGAGTTGGGGTCGAGGTCGTGGAAGTGGCTGCCAGGGGTGACTTCAGCGACCCAGGAGGGCATTTTCCAGGGGGGAAGTCGCCCGTCGTTGATTTTTGAGTAGCCATTGCCGAGGTCAATGGCATAGCCGTCCATTTGGATTTTCATGGGATAGACCTTTGGTGAATCTTTGGGGTGTGTGAGTATGGGGCTACCGGAGGTTTCGGGATGTCATTTGGGGGAGTGCGGGAGCCGATGAAAGTAGATTAACACATATTAAGTACAAAATGTTCGTATTAAGTACAAATAAGTTGAAATGTTGGGTCAAAGGGTACGCTTGAAGTACAGAAACCGTGTTGAATTGTGGCTAGTAAGCGATTAAACCTGAGCTTGCCGGAACATCTTTATGACGACCTCAAGACCTGGGCTGACTATCAGGGGAGAAGCATGGCAAATCTTGCCAATTTTCTGCTGGAGAGGACGATAGCTTCAGCAAAGGTTAGTGGAGAGTTCCCTACAGCGGACGAAAAAGAAGAGACTGTAGCGTTTCTCAAAAAGTTGGCTCAGGGAAAACGACCCTCTCATGCAGAGGTGGTGAAGGTGGCTCAGTTGATTGGGGAGTCTCCGGAGGCGATCGCGAAGTTATGGCATCAATGAAACCTTTTTCCCTGCCTTGTTCTGTATTGCCTTTTCTTAATAGTTCTCCTGTTGAGGAGAGTGAATGAGCATAATGGGTATCAGCACATTGTTCCAATGTTAATCCTCGCCAGATGCCCAATCCTGATGAGTTAATTGCGATTCTCGATCGCATTCTCAATGGCAGCCGAGATGAGTCAGAAGTTGCCAAACTGCGGCAGTGGCTCAAAGTTAGTGGCACTACACTGCAATTTGTCTCTCAGGATGGCAAGTTTAATACTAATATTGGGCAGGCGCAGGGGGGTGAGATTCACATTGGTGATCGCATTTACCAAGTTGACCTTGAAGCACTCCGGGAACTCCTCCAGCCTACGACTCCTTTGCCCGACATTGACTGGCAGGCTGTCAGTCAAGGGATGCTGGAAGAGCAACTGCGGCTCACGAGCAATCCGCTAACGAGTGGCGAGGGGATTAGCTATCGAACCGAGCAGGTGTATGTGCCGCTGGGATTGGTGGAGCGCAAGCGGCAGACTCGGCGACGGGAGGATATGTCTCCAGAGCAGGGTTCGTTGCTGTACGAAGAGACTGAGATTACCCAAAAGTTTGAACACAAGCAGTTTCTCGAACGGGTATTGCAGCAGGGGCAAAGTCCCAAGAGTCGGGGGAAGCGCCTTGCCATCATTGGGGAACCGGGAGCGGGAAAGACAACGCTGTTGCAGCAGATTGCCCAATGGGTGAGTAAGCAGAGAGAGGGAGTGATCGCGATTTGGGTGTCACTAGCAGATTTGCGGGGGCAAGAAATAGAACCGTATTTGTTGGAGGGATGGCTGCAAGCGGTTGCCCGGAAGTTGGGACAAGCGGAAGCCTCCCCCCAAGTTAAGGATGCCTTTGTTGCCGAGTTTGGACGGGGGCGAGTGTGGCTGTTGCTAGATGGGGTGGATGAAATGCAGGTGCCATCCGGCAATCCCTTGGCAGAGATATCGCGGCAGGTGCGCCTGGGAGGATTACTCTCCCAGGCGCGAATTGTGTTGAGCTGTCGGTTGAATCTGTGGGATGGCAACTGTAATGCGCTGGATACATTTGACACCTATCGCACGCTGGAGTTTTCCTATCCGCAGCAGGTGGAGCAGTTTGTTTTGCAGTGGTTTGGGGCGTTGTCAGAGGGGCAGGTGGAGCAGGGGACACGGTTGTGTGCGGCTCTGAAGACACCGGGGAAGGAACGGATTCGGGATTTGGTGAAGAATCCGCTGCGACTGACGCTGTTGTGTTTCAACTGGTATCTGGGAGAGGGGACGCTGCCAGATACGAAGGCAGGACTGTACAAGCAGTTTGTGGCGGATTTTTATGAGTGGAAGCGGGAGCAGTTTCCGACGACAGCGGAGCAGCGCAGGCAGTTAAATGCAGCGTTGGGGGAGTTGGCGCGGGAGGCGATTGATAAGGAAGAAACACGGTTTCGGCTGCGGCATGATTTTGTGGTTGAGTTTTTAGGTGAGCCGGATGAGGAAGGTTCGTTGTTTCAGTTGGCGTTGCAGTTGGGCTGGCTGAATAAGGTGGGGGTGGATGCGGAGAATCGGAGGAAGGCAGTGTATGCGTTTTTCCATCCCACGTTTCAGGAGTATTGTAAATGCCTAATCTAGCGCACACTGTCGTGATTTTTTCATATCCCCTATAAATTCAGCTATCAATCATTTTTTTGAGAGGTAGCAATGTCGAAAGAATTTATCAAACCACCACATTATCGCGGCTCTAAAGAGATCAGTGAATCAGAGCGTATGCGTTTAGTATCAGAGTGTCGCTCAAGCAAGCTATCAGTAGCAGCATTCTGCCGTCATCACGGCATATTAGACAACGCGATGTATAGGTGGCTTAAGGAATATGTAGATACTTCCTCAGTATCTACTGCGAGCACTAATAAAGACTCAGATTTTATTACCTTTGTTGCACCTGACTCATTATCAGGTGTTGAGTATAAGCTAACCGTTAGGAGCGGACTAACAATAACAGTGCCCAGCGGTTTTGATTCTACCGAGCTTTTAAGCTTAGTAAGAGTTCTACGGGAGGCATAGTTTGCGATGTTACTTCCTAAGATAACAACCATTCATCTGTATGCATCTCCTACCGATATGCGTAAGGGTTTTTATAGCTTAACAGGACTAGCAAGGTCAGCCTTTGGTGTTGATCCTCGCAGAGGCTCACTGTTTCTGTTTGTTAATCGGCGCAAAACATCAGTTAAGCTGTTATTTTATCAATCTGATGGACCGGTAATTTGGATGAAGAGGCTAGAGAAGGGAGTGTTTAATATATCCTTTTCCAAAGAGGGTCATGCCCGACAGATTTCACTTGAGGGGTTAGCTTCAATTCTGTATAAACCCTAGAAAAAAGTGCTCTTTTTCTAAAAAAACACCACAAAGTAGTAGCTTTTACTACATATATATGCTAATCTCTTCCTATGAGTTTTAACACCGAGATATTCAACGCTGAGCTGCTTGAGAGCATTGCTCATTTGCAGCAACAGCTAACCGCTGCAAATGAGCAGATAAAAGAGCTTGAAGTACAACTAGACCACTCAAGGCTATACCAAACATACCTAAGAGGGCAGCTTTTTGGTAAACGCTCTGAACGTAGAGCAAAGAAGAACAAGTTCAACCCCAACCAACTAACACTATTTGACCTTCCTGAAACTCCTGAATCAACCCAAGAAGAAGAGATCACAGTACCAGAACACAAACGACGTAAGAAGAAGCGCAAAAAATCACAACTCCCAGCCAATAGAGACGAAAGGTTTCCCAAACATCTACCCAGAGAAGTTATAACCCTAGAACCAGACTCTTGTTCCTGCCCTAGCTGCAACCAACAGATGAAGCATCTGGTCAAGACTGAGATAACTGAAAAACTATGCTGCTCCAGAGACCCGTTCTATGTTGAGCAGTACAGAAAGCCTGTTTATAGCTGTAGAGACTGCAACAAGATAACCCTTACAGCTAAGGTCGATGAAGTATTTACTCGCTCTTCATTCGGTGAATCAACTGTAGCATTTTTAGCAGTTAATAAGTTCAAGTTTCACCTCCCTCTTCATCGTCAGGCTAAAATGTTTACTGATTGGGGAGTGCCTTTTTCCAGAGACACCTTCATTCATGTACTAAAGCAAGGATATGAGTTACTACAACCAGTTATTAAAGAACTAAAAGCCTCTGTGCTATCTTCTTATATCCTACAGGGAGACGACACTAAGGTTAACGTTAAGCTAGATAATGAATATGATAAAAGACCCATATGGTCATTTCTCGGTGATAAAAAAGAGGTGTTTTATCAGTTCGCTCCAGCTAGAACACATCAAAGCTGCAACAACGCTTTCGGAGACTTTAAAGGTAAGGTATTTCTCGCAGATGGATACGATGGCTTTGAGAGGTTAGTTGAATCACTAGGAAGCAATGTCATCCTAGCAAACTGCAACATTCATGCTCGAAGGTACTTTATTAAAGCTGAAAAATACGCTCCAAATTTTGCTGCATATGCTATCGAGATATACAAAAAACTCTCCATGATAGAACGTGAAGCTAAGGGGAAACCTCCTAATGAAGTCCTAGCTATTAGAGAGAAAAAAGCGGTTCCCATACTAAATGACAAATTCAAACCATGGCTAGATAAACTACTAATCGCTGAACCCCTAGAGAGTCCCTTAGGTAAAGCTGTCGCATATGTAATTACACGCTGGGAATCTCTTACTGCATATACAAAGGATCCAAACATCCCCTTTAGCACCAATGAGTTAGAGGGACAGATTAGAGCTATCGCAGTAGGTAGAAAAAACTGGCTACATGCTAGTAGTGAGTTAGGCGCTCATGTTGTTGCTGGGTATTTCTCGCTAGTAGGTACATGCTCACTACACAACATCGATCCTTTTTATTACCTCGCTGATGTCTTTAGAAGAGTCGGTGAGCATAAGGCTAGTGACGCTTATCAGTTAACTCCTAGAGAATGGAAAGTCAGATTCGAACAGCAGGCTATTCAATTATACGCTTCACCTTTCTCTAAAAGCTCTTAAAATCAATCTTCTACAAATATTAAGGGCTATACCACAACAGGATAGGGCATTAATAAATTTTTTGCTACGGTGCGCTTTATTAGGCGCTTACGGAGTATTTTGCGGCATTAGTCATTGATGATTGGCACTATTTCCTGAATCATATTCCTGAGAACCCAAGTCATCCAGATACTCAATATAAAATTTTTGAGCCACAGTGGTATGAAGTCATCTATTTGTGGTGTGGACAAGAAAATATAACAGAGAGACACAAGGAAACCTTTATTTATGCAATGGTGAATTTTCAGGATATGTGTGGAGATAAAAATCTTTATGGTCGTCACGCTAATGTATTCGCATTTTTATGTCTAAAAGAATTAAAACAATTTGAGAAAGCTAACATTATTAAAAAACGAGTTTTAAAATGGCGTAGTGCAGTGGTCAACATAGACGAAGATGAAATTGAACAGTATTTTGATGATTTCAAAGTATTGTTTGAAAAAACATCTAAAATGAATACGATTAAATTCAATGAAGATTCTGATAAAAAAAAGCGAATTAAAAAGTTATTATATAAATTCGTAATTGGTTATGTAGCCTGTGAAGAGTTTTTTTTAAATGCCGCTTTAGAGAAAATATCTTATTTCTTAAATTATCAAGATTTTTATCATTGTTTTTATCAGGCTAATATTCATCGACAAATTCAAAAAAAACAGAGTAATTTATTTTCAACTTCTGAAATTCTTGACTTTTGCAAGTATGAATCAAAGCTTTTGCAGAAGCATATTTTACTAATTGAAAGCATAACAAATATTACTTCAATATTTAGAATCTGCATTGAAGACATATTAAATATCAAAACTCATTGTTGTTCCTGGGATTATGAAGACATTAGAAATACAATCACAAACAATAAAATTGATTTAATTATATTTACAGGGATGTATAAGCTTCCTGTCATAAACTTAGTAAATAATATTCGCAAAAATCACGACATTCCTATCATTTTATGTAGTGGAAGAACAGAAGAATTGCTAGATTCTTTTTTAGAAATAGAAGTAGAAGGCTATCTAGAAAAACCATTTGTTATTGAGACATTGGAGCTATTAATAACAAATGGTTTGATTAGGCGTTTTTGATTAAGCGTTTCTGAACTTTAATCGTCTGATTCCTTCCTCTACTAATTAATATTGATCCATCTGGACTGGCAACCCATCCAGCACCTCCAACCCCGGCTTCGCTTTGCTGGCAGTTAGCAACGCGATATGGACAGTGGAAGCTTTATTTCAGGTTGTTACTGAGTGTTTCGCCTGTGAAATCTCCGCTCTCGGCTATCCCAAAGCCGCCTTGTTTGTTTTTGCTATGGCTTTGGTGGCTTACAATCTTCTGGCTGTGGTTCGAGCAGCACTAGGAAGCATACACGGTCACGGCAAAATTGAGGCGGGTCTGTCTAACTACTATTTGGTTGAGGAAATCCAGGCAACCTACCGAGGCATGATGATTGCCCTTCCCCCACAGTCGTGGAAAGGTTTTGGGGGCTTGAGTGTCTTTGAGTTTTGCCAGTTTTGGCAACAGGGAGCTAGCAAGGTGAATCTTCAGCATTTCTCTTCCTCTCCACGAGGTCGAAAGAAGCCTCCCCCCCCAGCGTCCACGGTAACCTCATCGCCCTCACGTTTCTACGGCTCGTTTACTTGCCCCTCATAAGTAGTACTCTTGATCACCTTAACAGAGCTAGTGTGGCCATCCAACCATATTACTGAGAAGGGGTGGTATTGGGTATGTGGTGAAGCTGGATAGATGCTAAGAACGGTTTCGCAACTGTTCTAAATCCTCCCAACATACGACTGTCCAGGGATGCTCAGCTCCCAGCCCCGGTTCCAGAATCTCCAATGCTTCTACATATAATGCTTCGGCAACCTGATCGTGACCTTGTGCCGCGTGCAACACTGCCAGGTTGCCCAAACCTCGCCCTACATTTGGATGAGCCTCCCCTAAAGCTTGCTTGAAATTGTCCAATGCCCTCTGCAAAAGCGTTTCTGCTTCGCTGTAGCGCTCCTGGTCACAATAGAGATTTGCCAGATTATTGAGAACGATTGCCGCAGCAGGATGGTTGGCTCCCAATTGCTGTTCCCGAATCGCTAGCGACCTCAAATAGAGTGGTTCTGCCTCACTGTAAAGCCCCTGAACACTATAGAGAACTGCCAGATTGCAGAGAATTTCTGCAACATTGGGATGGTCAGTTCCTAACTGCTGTTCCCAAATCGCCAGCGATTTCTTAAAAAGAGATTCTGCCTCACTGTAGCATCCTTGAGTGAAGGAGAGTTCTGCCAAAACGTTGAGACTGGTTGCCACATCGGGGTGATCGGCACCTAATCGAGTTTGGCTGACCGAAAAGCATTGAGTATACCAGGGTTCTGCCTGAGCATAGGCCCCCTGAGCGGCATAGAATCGACCTAGACCCACGAAAGGAGCAATTAAATCGTTATCGCTGAGCCAGTCTTGCATCCGCGTGGCAACTTCTGCTATGTGGAGGATGATCGGGGCAACGGCTAAACTCTGCTGGCGAGTGGGAACTTCGGGAACTTGTCGGGCAACTTCTGCCATCACCTGACAAATTCGCTGCTTCAGTACATCGGAGTTTTGAGATTGAGCAGGCTTTGTCTGGAAAAAGTCGCGAATTAGGGGATGCAGGCGGTAGGTTCCGGGGTTGGTTCGTTGCAGCAGGTGCAGATTGAGCAATTCGCTGTCTCGTAATTCTTCCAAGTCTTCAGAGTCTCGGTCAGCCAAGCACTGTTCCACCAACAACCAGGGTATCGGGGCAGCCGCAAATAGACTAAGCAGATATCCTAGCGATTTGGCACTTTCCGACAAGGTTTCCCAACTCAACTCAAACGCTGCTGCTACACCTAATTTAGCCGTCATATCATCATCTGTCTGACAAAATGCCCGTGCTGCTAATCGCTTCTGCTGTAACCGTTGCAGCATCGCTGCCAACGACAAATCGGGTTTGCGAGCCAGATACCGCCCCACCAATTCCAGTCCCAACGGCAAGTAGCCCACCTGAGCGCATAGTTGCTTAGCACAGTCTCGCTCGGCTTGGATGCGATCACTTCCCACCAGTGACTCTAACAGCGCCAGCGCGGCTAATTCATCCAGCACCTCCAGTTCCAACTGGTTGACAGACGCGCCCAACTGCAGACGGGTGGTAATTAGTACCTTGAAGCGAGATGCAGTCGAGGGCGGTAAGTAGGGTTTAATCATGGTGTAGTCGGTAACATCATCGAACACCAGCAGCACTTCCCCAGATTGCCAGTGTCGCCAGCAAAACTTTATCTGCTCTAGTAATTCCAAGTCTTCCGATGGATTGAGGTCGAGGAGTGACCGCGCAAACTGCACAATCTGAGTCCCGATATCCACACCTCTTGCCGAGAGCCAGCAAATCCCTGCCGGGTACGTCGCCTGGTAGTTCAGCGCATATTGCAACGCTAGTTCAGTCTTGCCGACACCACCCATCCCCACAATCGCAGAAACCACAACACGCCGACCCTGTTGCAACATCTGATGGAGTTGCGACATGACCGAATCCCGACCGACAAACTCTACCACGCCACTGTAGGGTAGGTTTGCAGGAATTCCAGTTGGTTTTGGATGTTGCTTTTGAACAACCTCAATCAGGACTTGAATGGCTTCATCATTCCAAGTAACATAGGTGCGATCACCTATGTAGATATCCTGCCCTTGACCAATGTTGATGTTGTACTTACCCAGTTGCCGTAAATCTTGACTGCGATCACTCAGGACGACTCGAAGCGCTTCAACATCAGTTGCCGTGTGCGTTCCCAAGGCAATCCGCTCAATGATGGTATTTAACTCATCGGAACTAATCATTACTCAGTGTCTGGCAGGGGCGATTCACACTCTAGACAGCTTGTTTCAATGTAACTTCCGTTAGCTGAAACCACACTGCTAAAAGTTGTTAGGCAGCGTCGCTTTAATAGTTATACACAGGAACCTGAACAAAATGGTCGGGTTTTTCCCGATCTAAAACGATCTGTTGTAAACGCTCCACAGTCGATGGAGAGAAAAACTGCTCACCTGTTTCTTCATTGACACGGGCAGGCACATTTTCAATGAGGATAATTTTGCCACTTAGTTCTAAGGTATAGGTGACTTGCTTCTCAATCAATGGGAATCAAAGTCTACGGGGAGGGAGAATGGAAAACCCGACAGCATGGGGTGGGCAAACGCCGGACTTGGCGCAAGCTGCATCTGGGAGTGGATGAAGCCACCGGAGAGATTGTCGTGGCGGAGGTGACCACCAATGACTATCACGACAGTGAAGTGTTGGAAAGTCTACTCGACGGGATCAGCGATGAAATCTCGCAAGTTTCTGAAGATGGAGCCTACGATACTTTTGGCTGTCATGATGCTATTGCCCAACGCGGAGCAATAGCCACCATTCCCCCTCGTTGTGATGCCCGTCCCTGTCGCCCTACGGAACAGCATCCCACTCACCCGCGCGACCAAATCTTGCGGAGGATTGAGCAGGTGGGGCGCAAGGACTGGAAGGATGAAAGTGGCTATCATCGTCGCTCTCTAGCGGAAACAACTATGTTTCGTCAGAAAGTCACCTTTGGGGGGAAAGTGCGCTCTCGCACCTTTGATAATCAAGCGGTGGAACTGTTGTTGCAATGTGCGGCATTGAATCGCATGATTGAGGTGGCTAAACCTGAGAGTTATCCGATTGACCAGTAGTTAGGACACCTCGATAGGGGTGTTTTGCTTTCCATCAATTCATGCAACAACGCCCCATCGATCCATATTTATCATCTGGATAAACCTCAATGATTTGACCATTCGCAACTGCCTCCCGAATTTTTTTAACCCGAATTTGCCGTAGGATCGATTGGTCAACGGTGTGCTTAGAAAACTCAAATTGGCTTTCAGCAACTTTAAGGCGGATTTTGGCAATTAGTGTGGTCATTCAACCGTATTACCGAGAAGGGGTGGCATTGGGGATGTGGTGAAACTGGGTGGATGCTAAGAATGGTTTCGCAACTGTTCTAAATTCTCCCGACATCTGACCGTCCAGGGATGCTCAGCTCCTAGTCCCTGTTTTAGAATCTCCCATGCTTCAACATATAACGTTTCGGCAACTTGATCGTGACCTTGTATCGCGTGCAGCGTTGCCAGGTCGTCCAAACCTCGCCCTACATTGGGATTAGCCTCCCCTAAAGCTTGCTTCAAAACGTCCAATGCCCTCTGATAGAGAGGTTCTGCCTCGCTGTAGCGCCCCTGATCACAATAGAGATTTGCCAGATTGTTGAGACTGCCTGCCACATCGAGATGGTCGGCACCCAACTGCTGTTCCCGAATCGCCAGCGATTGCTGAAAGAGAATTTCTGCCTCACTATAGCGTCTCTGGTTGCAATAGAGTAATGCCAGATTGTTGAGACTGCCTGCCACATCGAGATGGTCGGCACCCAACTGCTGTTCCCGAATCGCTAGCGATCGCTGAAGAAGCGGTTCTGCCTCACCGTAGCGTCCCTGAGCACGATAGAATCCTGCGAGATCGCTGAGACTGACTGCTACATCGGGATGGTCGGCACCTAACTGCTGTTCCCGAATCGCTAGCGATCGCTGAAAGAGTGGTTCTGCCTCACTGTAGCGTCCCTGGTATCTATAGAGAAGTGCCAGATCGTTGAGACTTTGTGCTGTATAGGGATGGTTGAGACCCAACTGCTGTTCCCGAATCGCTAGCGATCGCTGAAGGAGCGGTTCTGCCTCGCTGAAACGTCCCTGCTCCCAATAAAGTAATCCCAGACCGTTGAGGCTGGTTGCCACAAGGAGATGGTCGGCACCTAACTGTTGTTCCCGAATCGCTAGCGATTGCTGGAAGAGTGGTTCTGCCTCACTGTAGCGTCCCTGGTATCCATAGAGTAGTGCCAGATTGTTGAGACTGGTTGCCACATCGGGATGGTCGGCACCCAATTGGGTTTGACTGACCAAGAGGCATTGGGTATACCAGGGTTCTGCCTGAGCATATACACCCCGCCCGACATAAAACTGACCTAAGCCCACGTAGGGGGCAATTAAATCGTCGTTGCTCAGCCAGTCCTGTAGACGCGTTGCAACTTCTTCAACATGGGGAATGGCTGGGGTAACGGCTAAAATCTGTTGGCGGGTAGGAAATTCGGGGACTTGTCGAGCGACCGCTGCCATCGTCTGACAACACCGTCGCTTCAGTGCATCAGAGTCTTGAGATTGAGTAAGTTTTGTCTGGAAAAAGTCGCGAATTAGGGGATGCAGGCGGTAGGTTCCGGGGTTGGTTCGTTGCAGCAGGTGCAGATTGAGTAGCTCATTGTCTCGTACTTCTCCCAAGTCTTCAGGGTCTCGGTCAGCCAAGCATTGTTCCACCAGCGACCAGGGAATCGGGGCAGCCGCAAACAGACTGAGTAAATAGCTTAGCAGTTTAGCACTTTCCGACAAGGTTTCCCAACTTAGTTCAAATGCTGACAATATATTCGACTCAGATGTCATATCACCCTCCGTCTGTCGCATTGCCAGTGTTGCTAATCGCTTCTCCTGTAACCCTTGCAGCATCGCTGCCAACGACAAATCGGGTTTGCGAGCCAGATACCGTCCCACCAATTCCAGTCCTAGCGGCAAGTAGCCCAACTGAGCGCATAGTTGCTGGGCGCAGTCTTGTTCAAGCTGAATCCGATCACCCACCACCAGTGACTCCAACAATTCCAGTGCTGCTGATTCATCCAGCACCTCTAGCTCCAACTGGTCGACGGACGCGCCCAACCGCAGACGGGTGGTAATTAGCACCTTGAAGCGAGGGGCAGTCGAAGGCGGTAAGTAGGGTTTGATGGTAGCGTAGTCGGTGACATCATCGAACACCAGCAGCACTTCCCCGGCTTGCCAGTGTCGTCTGCAGAACTTGACCTGCTCCAATAATTCCAAGTCTTCAGGTGGATTGAGGTTGAGGAGTGATCGCCCAAACTGCACAATCTGAGTCCCCACATCCACTCCTCTTGCCGAGAGCCAGCAAATTCCTGCTGGATAGGTCTGCTGATATTTCAGCGCGTATTGCAACGCCAGTTCTGTTTTGCCAACACCACCCATCCCGGTGATCGCAGAAACAGCAACACGATGATTCTGTTGCAACATCTGATGGAGTTGCGACATGACGGCATCCCGACCAACAAACTCCACCACACCACTGTAGGGCGGGTTGCCAGGAATTCCAGTTGGTTTTCGGTGTTGCTTTTGAACAACCTCAATCAGGGTTTGAATCGCTTCATCATTCCAGGTAACGTAAGTGCGATCACCTATGTGAATATCCTGTCCTTGACCAAGGTTGACGTTATACTTACCGGACTGAACCAAGTCCTGACGATTCCCTAACCTTAGAGACTGTTGCAAAGCTGCAATATCCGCCTTAGTGTGTTTCCCCTCGGCAATGCGTTCAAACAAGGCGGCTAGCGGGTCAGGTGTCGCCATAACCTACTCAAATTCTTGTTGTCAGTAATCCCTCCTTTGAAGTTTTCAAACAAATGAGTGGCTTTTCCGGAGAAATACAGCGTCTGTCGATTGACTTCGTATACGACTATCTCGATGAAATAAAATTAGCAATTGAGCGTAATGAGGTAGCCTAGTTGACACCATGAGCCACCACGTACTACAAACCGAGATTGAAAATATCTTTTTTTGTAGTTTTCATTTATCCAAATATTGCCCTCAATAGGTGCATCTTTATAATTATTATGCCAAACATCTGCACACCATTCCCATACAGTTTCGTGAATATCAAATAATCCAAAAATTTTAACAAATCTAGGACGAATAATAGGATTTTTAGAATTATACTCAACACTATGCCAGTTAATTCTATTACCATCATAGGTTGCTAATTCAGGAGTTAAAGTTTTGCCAAAGCAAAAAGTTGTGCTTGTACCTGCACGACAAGCGTATTCCCATTGTGCTTCAGAAGGTAATCTATATTGTCTGCCAGTATATTTAGATAGGCGATCGCAAAATTCTACTGCATCATGCCAGTTAACATTTTCTACGGGACGATTATCATCTTTGACATGGGATGGATCGGGATTAAGAAACCGATTAACTCTACTTAAGTTAGCAACTGTTCGCCATTGTGCTTGTGTAACTGGATATTTACCTATAAAGAAAGGTTTTAGTGTCAAAAGATGTTGAAGTTTTTCGCTATTGTTTTCTTCTCTTTCTGGTGAACCCATAATAAAATTCTCACCTGGAAGGGCGACCATTTTCAAAGAGATATTATTATGTAGTTTTTCTACAAAATATTGCTTAGTTTCAATTTTGATTATTTCTCCTTGACAGCTGACGGTAAGAGTTTCATATTTGTTCCATCCTAAACCACCTACAAAATTCGCTCTTCTAGCCTCTCGTGAGCCTTTTTACACTCAAGCTTTTGAGAAAATGCCATTGGGTATCTGGGTTTGATAAGGTTATGATCTCCGCAAAAAGTCACTCTTCTTTAGTATTTCGTTGGTTTTTTACTTTTGAGATGGTTCAGATTACTAATAATCATCCCCAATCCTGAAGTGACTGGCTTGACCAAAGTTAAAACTCTTTTCTCCATCCTGCTGTACATTTTGGATAATCTGCGTATTACCTTGTGCAGCAGATAGTTGGTTAGATTCGCCAGACGCAGTATCAGACTGGCTAGAACTCTTCTCCTGACTCCAAGCCGTTAAAGGCTGCGCCTCCAACCAACGGCTGTCGCGATCGTGGAACTGTTGCTGTGCCTTAATGACATTAAACGATAAACAATCCATTAACGTGGAAACCGGAACGCCGCCGCCTCCCTGCGGATGATACTCATCCACCGTAAACTTCGACATCCCGCAAACCTTCCCCGTCCGACAATTAACCAGAGCCGCACCGCTCATTCCTGGCTTAATCCCGCCCAAGCGATATTTAATAAACGGCGGTACATCTCCCGTCATTCCCTCCACCTGAACAATGACCGGATCGCCATGCTCGGCAGTATTGCCGTAGCCAAACAGATAGAGCCGATCATCAATTCGAGGCAGTTCCTCGTCGAAATACACGCAAGGCAAATCCTCCCGAGGTGGGTCAAAGGATAACACCGCCACATCGCAATCGGGAAAAGTTTTGAGAACATTCGCTTCCGCAAAATCTTTCTCCTGCTGCCATCGCACCTGAATAGGTTCTTCCGCATCGCGAACAACGTGTTTGCAGGTCAAAATGTACTTTGGAGCGATAAAAAATCCCGTGCCATTCCTAATCCCTGCGCTGCTCAACTTGACCGTGCAGCGCTGAATCAACTCCTCAAGTCTCATCCTTCTTCTGACGCTCCCACTCCAGCGTAATTTTTAGATTGGCCGTGCCGCTGCTGCGAACCAGCGCCGCGATCAGATGCCCCTCTTTGACTTCAATCTCTAAACCAAACTCAACACTGGCTTTGGTTGGCATGGCAGCATTGATAGGTTTGGCTACAGACTTGACGATGCTTTCCAAGGCAGAAGAAACCTCTTCAAAGGAAGGAATGCCGTCATCAACATCCTGGCGACCTCCAGGAATTTGCTCGGCTTCGACATAAATTTGAGTGCCGTCCTCAAGCCGAACGGGGACTTTTTTGGTGTTGGATGGAGTCGTCATCAACTCAATTGACTCAAAATCAGAACTTTTTCCGTTATAACCTTCAGAAAATCATTGCACCAGTTAGTGTTTAATGCTTACTTGAACTCTCACCGAAAATTAGCCAACCAATTACGTCCTTCTCGTTCAGCCGCTTCTGCTGTGTAGAAAATCATTTGCTCTCCGCCAACAACACCCGCTTGACTGGCAACACGAAACTGATATCCGTGATGATTGTAAAAGACTAAGAGCAGATAGTCAGATCGGCACAGAAGCAAATAAATGCGTTCCATTTTCATTGAGGGTTGTTGGCTTAGCCAACATAGACGGGCAATCGTCTTATTCTACCGAGGTGGGTGTAGGAGTCGCATTGAGGGATGAAAAGTTGAATATGCTTCAAGACTAATCCAACAGCGAGCGGCGATACTCTCTTGCTACTTGTTCGGCACTCAGTTGTTCCTCATCGTTGCTGCGACCTGTGCAATAAACCTCTTCTAAATTCTGAGCTTGATAAAGAATGTATTGAACACCACCGATTTGTGCCTTTTTGACCAGCAATAAGCTTCCCAACGATTCAATCCGCAACAAATAATCCTCTCTGAGAGGGTCTAATTTCAACTGTTCAGGCAGATCGACGGCTAAATGCTGGCCTCGATAATTGAGTTCTTGTTCTCGCTGTTGTTCTAAACGTCCAGCAAAGATTTCTTCTGAGGATTGCCAGGTTTGTTGCAGCAGTGAGTCCGCTCGCTTTCTCAGAAATTTATCCCAATCTGCCAATTCCTCTTGCCGCTGCTTAAGAAGCGCTCGTGCTTCTGAGAGCGAAGGGCAGCACCATTGCCATTCATCTTCTCCCAGAGCGCGGAAGATTGATTCGGGTGGCGTTCGGATTTGTTGCTCGTTGAGAATATACTGTCCTCCGTCAAGTCGAATCTCAAATTGAACTTCGTAGAATGCGCCTGAGAAAGACGCGCAAAATCGAGGTTTCATGAGGGGTTAAAGCGTGAGGACATTGAGCTACCCATTAGAAGCTCTAAGAATTCCTCAACAACTTGTTCGGGGTTATTCAGACATTCGGCGGCGGTGAAGCGAGAGCAAAGAATTCCCTGGCGCATGAAAAGGCGATCACGCTGATGGTCAGAGGCGGCTGAGGTGTGATACGTGGCACCATCCACTTCCAGAAGACCCATGCGACCAAAGCCAACAATGAGAAAATCCACTTCAACAACATCTTTACGCTCATTGCGATCAGTTATGCGACAGCGAGCATTGGGGAAGAAGAGAATATTGTGCCGATCTAGGGCTTCAGCAATCTGGACTTCGGCAGGGGAGCGAAAAAATAAGCCATTCCATTCAATTGAGGCATTTTGTCCTTGATTGTTTTGTGGAGTAAATGTGGGGACAATCGAGCGCGAGCGCTTTTGAAATTCGGCAAACTTTTGCTTGAGTTCTTCGGTCGCTCTGGCAAGATTCACCGTCCAGCGATGTTTCGTTCCCAAGCCCCCTGGCTGTCCGGCGTAGCAAATGACCATTCCCTTGATGTCCAAGGCTTTGCTGCGATCGCGGTAATTGCGGTAAAGGTGCTTATTAATTTTCTGGCGATTCTGTTGAGGAAAGATGATTGTCAATAGATCGAGTAGTTGACTGGTGTCGCACTCAATCTCTTGGGGGGTGGTCTGTAGTGTCTGAGTCACGCAACTTCAATTGCCGATCGTTGAACTGAGGGAGATTGTACGGCCCCATAGCGCCCCCTGGAAAGCAAAGCGCGTGCTACAGACCCTTGTCCGACCAGACGGCAAATTCGTTACCCGAAGGTTCCAAGAAGTGGAAACGTCTACCGCCGGGGAAGGAAAAGATAGCTTGAACAATCTCTCCACCGGCTGCTTTAACCCTCTCCATTGTTCCTTCGAGGTCGGCACTGTAGAAAACGATTAGCGCACTTCCGTTTTCAGTTCTCGCGCAAAGATTCGATTGGAAAAAACCGCCATCAAGTCCTTCATTGGAGAAGGCTGTGTATTCCGAGCCGAAATCTTCAAACTTCCACCCGAAGGCTTTCTCAAAGAAGAGCTTTGTTGCCGACAGATCGGAGGCCGGGAATTCGACATAGTTGATTTTCTCGCGATTGTTCGTCATGGCAGTTGTTGAGAAATATGGCGGTTAGGGTCAGGGGCGCGAGCGACAACTGGAGCGTTGGATGAAACTTGAATTTGAGTGACTTTTGGTATTGTAGGGGATTGCACCCAAACAAACCCTCACCGCCAGCCTGCAAGAGATGAACAGAATTTTCAACCTCGCCTCAGCCCTTCTCGGGGCTTTCAGCCCTCGTTCCACCGAACTTAACATCAAAGTTTATGGAGAGGAACCGGAGGAAACGCCGGAGGGAGAAGTCCAGGAGGTTATTGACTGGTTGTTGTCCAGTTTGCTCAATGCTGGCTATTTGAGTCAGGCTCATCTACTCCTAGACGATGAGCGGCAAGACTGGAGCCAAGCCGTTTTAAATGCCGCCGTGCGCGGCGAACCCATCTTTCTCTACCGTTTTGGCCGTCAACCTTCAACACCAACGGAGGGAACATATTGGCGATTGATGGGGGAGCATCCGAGCCTTCGTGTTTATCAACTTGAGGCTAAGGATTGAGATAGATTAAGTCTGGCCACTGAGTTGTCAATTTTCTGATGTCTGCTGCTTCCTCCGAAACACTAACCGGAGTTGTCGAACGCCTCACCTTTCAGAGCGAAGAGGGTTACAGCGTCGTGCGGCTCAAAGTTGCCAAATTTATAGATTTAGTGACCGTAGTGGGTAGCTTTGCCAACATTCAAGCCGGTCAAACCCTTCAACTCAAAGGCTATTGGAGAGAACATCCCAAGTACGGGCAGCAGTTTCAAGCGACCGATTACCGAGAAACCAAACCGGCAACCTTGACAGGAATTGAGAAGTATTTGGGTAGTGGCTTAATCAAAGGCGTGGGGCCGGTCACAGCCCAGCGGATTGTGGCTCGTTTTGGGCTGGAAACCCTCGAAATTATCGAACAAGATCTAGACCGCCTCATTGAAGTGTCGGGGATTGGTCGCAAGCGAGTCCAGCGAATTCGTGAAGCGTGGGAGCAGCAGCGAGCGATTAAAGAGGTCATGGTTTTCTTGCAATCTCATGGTGTATCCACCACCTACGCGGTCAAGATTTATAAGCAGTACAAAGAGAACGCCATTACCACCGTCACGGAAAATCCCTATCAACTGGCGATTGATATTTATGGGATTGGTTTTCGCACGGCAGACCAAATTGCTCAAAATCTGGGCGTATCTCCCTGGTCGAAGTCTCGCTATCAAGCGGGTTTGCTCCATATCTTGGGCGAAGCTGCCGAATCAGGTCATTGCTTTTTGCCCCAACCCGAACTGATTAATTTGGCAGCCCAATGTTTAACCAGCGAAGAACACGAACCTGAATCGGATGCCATTGCTTCAGTCATCGCGTATATGGAGCAAGAGCGAGAGCTAGTCGTCGAGACAGCGGAAGGGGAGATGCGTCTGTGTTATAAACCCACCTTCTTCTTCACCGAACGCAATTTAGCCAATCGACTGAGCCAACAGTTTTCCGGCTCGATCGATTGCGATCTTCCTCGCGTTCGCCATTGGCTCAAGCGTTATACAAGCAGCCGTCAGATTGAGCTATCCCTCCAACAGCAGCAAGCGGTGGAGAGGGCCGCTCAATCTCAACTGATGATTCTGACCGGGGGGCCGGGTTGCGGGAAGACCTTTTGTACGCGCACGATTGTCGCTTTGTGGAAGGCGATGGGAAAAACCATTGCGCTGGCCGCTCCTACCGGACGGGCGGCACAACGCTTGGGAGAGATGGCGGGGATGGAAGCTAAGACGCTGCACCGCTTGTTAGAGTTTGACCCCAGAACTCAAGGGTTTAAGCGCAATGAAGAAAATCCCCTTGACTGTCAAGCGGTGGTGGTCGATGAGGCTTCGATGTTGGATCTGTTCCTGGCCCATTCGCTGTTTAAAGCCCTTCCCAAACAGGCACAGGTTTTACTGGTGGGCGATACCGATCAACTCCCTAGCGTCGGCCCCGGTAGCGTCCTCAAGGATCTAATTGACTCTAAAGGCTTTCCTGTCATCTGTTTAACTCAAGTCTTTCGCCAAGCGGCTCAAAGCGGCATCATTCGTGCCGCACACCAAATCAATCAAGGGCAGTTCCCCCAACTTGAAGCTATCAGCGACCAACCGCAATCGGATTGTCTCTGGCACAGCGGCGGCTACGAACCCGAACATGGGGTACAAGCGCTGGGTGAAATTCTGAGCGATTTAATTGCTCGATTGGGCTTTAATCCGGCAACTGACGTTCAAGTTCTCTGTCCGATGACGCGAGGAACGGTGGGAACCCGAAACCTCAACCAGGTTTTGCAACAGCTTCTTAATCCCCCTCATCCCGAACGAGCTGAAATGGTGCGAGGGAGCTTTGTGTTGCGGGTCGGCGATCGCGTCATTCAGCAAAAGAACAATTATGACTATGGGGTTTTCAATGGGGATTTAGGAATCATTTGTGCAATTGATAGGGTTGAACAAAAGGTGACGGTAGCCTTTGATGGGCGAGAAGTCAACTACGACTATGCCGATCTCAATGAATTAGCCTTAGCTTGGGCAATAACGATTCATAAATCTCAAGGCTCGGAGTATCCCGTTGTCATTTTGCCCCTCTATCTCCAGCACTATCCGATGCTGTCGCGCAATCTGTTCTATACAGGTCTCACGCGAGGCAAGAAATTAGTTATTGTTATTGGTTCTCGAAAAGCGATAGCGATAGCGGTTAATCAATTAAAGGAGCAGAGACGCTATACAAGATTAGCTGAGCGATTGCTTAAACGTTAGTAGGGCATCATAGAGAAGTTGGTGCGTTTTAAGTGTGGCATTGAAACCCGACCGCTATTCGGACAATTGGACGGAACTGGCTTTCGCCATCAAAGAGCAGGCCGCTTGGAAATGCAGCCAATGCGGGATGCAGTGCATTCGTCCGGGGGAGGAGACCTCAAAGCTGCCGAAATCAGAGCGGTTTCGCCGCACGTTATCGGTACATCATGCCAACCGCATTCCAGAGGATAATCGCCCCGAAAACTTGATTCCGCTGTGTTCGGGATGCCATCTGAGCTACCACTGTCGGGGTCAGTCTAATGTGTCGCCAGGACAGTTATCGCTGTTTGATTCTGAGGACAAATAGCTCTTGGAGCGTGTGCGAGCTACTCAACGTCTCACTTTTCTTCTTCCTCGACAGAAAACGCTTCCAACTCGGCCTCCAACTCCAATAGGTTTATTCAGATCCCGCAACGCATACTCTGCTAGAACTCGTTCTTTTTATGTCCCCAAGGAATTTCTGCAACAAGTTGTCGCAGTTTTGGACAATCTCGAATAGATTCGCTTAACCGACGCATATCCCACAGATTGCGAGGAGAAAAACCTTTTTGCACTTCTCTACGACTGCTAGATTGTGACTCCATCCTATTTCTCGCACCGTTGGTGCGAGTTTTTCAGACTCCTTGTAGGTTTGTAAAAGAGCTTCGTCCGCAGCTATTACATTGCCGAGGGGAGTCTAATGGGTCGCCAGAGCAATTATTGCTGTTCAGTAGTGATGTGTTGACTGATGCTTGACTTGAAGGACTTTAAGGATGGGGCTTTTACGGCCTGAACCAGAAGATTTTCTAGCACCTCAATATCCTCGATTTTCTTAATGAACTTCTCGAACTCAGGTGGAACGTCTTCAAACCGAGCTTCAAGAACAATCATCAAGTTTTCTTGTCTGCTTTCAAGCTTGCCTTGCTGAAATCCTCTCTCTTCCCAATCTGTTCTAAAAATCGTCGAAAACTTCATAACAGGCTCTAATCGTCAAGATTTGGTTCTGTCCCTTCATCACCCGAACTCCGATCCTCGTCTTCCGATTCTTTTGAATCCTCTTCAGCAATATATTGATCGGCAACCGCCTTAAATGCTTCCAAGGATTGAGTTGTTGCTGCCTGAACAATAAGATTTCCTAGAGCCTCGATATCCTCGATCTTTCTAATGAGCTTCTCAAATTCAGGGGAAATCTCCTCAAACTCTTCAAATCGAGCTTCTAGGACGCGAAAAATGCCGTTTTGTTGTCCTTGCCGTATCCCTCTCTCTTCCCAATCTGTTCTAAAAATCGTTGAAAATTCCATAACACGCTCCCTAGTTTCTAATTCCATTGATTCAACAACTTGCTGAAACTGTTCTTCCTCTTCTTCGCTTAAACGTAAATATGTACCGATAAAGCCGGAGATTAGCTCCATTTTCTGCGAATTCAATTTAAGCGTAGCCAGTAACCGCAGGCACTCGGCTTTAACTTGGGCGCGTTCCGATGGCTCTATCCTCATTTTAGCCATCAGAGCTGAGGCCACGGGGTTTTCGCGCTCCAAAAAATCTCGCCAGTTGAGCCGATTAAGTTGAATGCTGACAAAGCTAAAGTCTAAGACTTGTCGATCTGGAAAGCTGACGACGTAACGGTTTTCCTGTTCTTGGAATGGCTCGTTAAAGGTAAATAGCGCGATGGGGTAGACGGGGAGGCGATATTTCTCGTGCAAGCGCGCAAAATAGTGAAATATTCGCCACCGGAAATCCTCTTGGCTGTAGGCGCTCGACTGGCTCTCAACATGGACAAGAAAACAAGCTTCTTGGTCGCGAAATGACAGACGAGCAACGACATCGGCGATCTTTTTCTTGCCTTGCCCAATGGGGCTAAACACCTCGCGGACTGTTTCGGTTGGCTCTAGGCTAAACTCAGTTGGCTCGGAGTATTTAAGAACTTCAGGAGCAAACAGTTCGAGGAAGTCGAGGAAAAAGGTGGAGAGAAGCTCCTTGAAGATAGCGTCGTGGTCGATGGCTGGTGTCACTCTCAATTCCCTGATAGAAGTTAAAACTCAAAAAAGCCGATAAATGGTCAATAACGCTCTTGAGAATACATTAGATGAAGCTATTACTCAAAGGTTAAGAGTCAATATAAGCTTATTTCTGTTGAGATTAGCGACAATTTTTCAGAGGTATGATGGGTCGTCCCAAAATCTTGTATTCTTCATATCTTCGAGGTATAAGCTGTTCGACATTTAAATTGTAATGTGGGACTGACGGGGCGACGGGATTGACCGATTGGAAAGTGACAAATACCCAATTTTGAGGTGTTTCAGCTTAACGTACATAAATAATGTTTGATTTCTACCCAGCGAGAAAAAACTTTCTCGTTGGGTAGGGGAAATAGAGAACAAAAAAGGGAGTGCTGCAATGCACTCCCCGTTAAATTACCGTTCCTTCTCAACTCGCACCCTGACTTGCTTTCGGGACAGAGAAATCTCAACCCCAAAACCCTCTGGTACGAGCCAATCAACCCGCTCTCGCTCCAAAATCGCCTCAATCTGCACCTGAAGCGCTTCTTCTTTGGACAGCAACGCTTCCACCGCACGACCTAAAGCTCGTTCTTGGAAGTAGCTTTTCTGCGTGTCATAGGCATCCGAGTCGCTATCATCGCAGGGATAAAAGTACGCTGCCTCCAACAGCTCGGCTAAATCCTCTGGGTCGAAGCTATGCTGAGATCGCAGACAGATCGGAACATCCTCAATGTCGTACCAATCAGCGCCTCCGGGCAGATAGATCTCGCTGGGAAAGCAAACCGCTTGGCAACTGCCATCGGGGTTTTGAATGCAAGCACGAATCGCAATAGCATCAACGAAAACGCTTGTTTCACTGGCATATTGCTGTTCAAACTGCGTGCCGCTCAACGTCTTACCATCCACTTCGATCTCGACCTCAAAATCCACCAGCACCGGCAGGCGATCGTACCAGCGATATCCTTTGTAGTTCGGCTCGGCAGTCAGGGCCGTATAAGACAGCTTGGCTGCCGAGAAGCCGTGCCAGAAGATTTGCTGGTCGCTGGCATCTTTATCCTTCAAGTCAATCAGCAGAGCGTCGTCTGAGATTTCAAGGCTCTCCTCCCATCCGCCGTATTCGTAATGGTTGGCAGCCTCTGGCTCAAAGGCGCTGAGTTGAGCTTGCGCTTCGGGCAAAACCACCCCAAGTGCCGAGGCTCGCTGCCATCGGCTATAGGAAAGACTGTGACCATCAAGGGTTCCCAAATAGCGGTAGATGACCCGCAAAGCTTCCTCGTGTAAAGCTTCGAGGAATTCATCTTGCACCACCTCCTTTCGTGCGGGCAGCACGAGCTTGAGCTGCGGACAGTCAACAACATCGACCTTAACGGTTAAGTCCGAAAAGTGTCGAGTTTGACTGACGCTCGGAAAGACGTGCCAGACGAAAATCCCATAGAAGTTGATGCCCTTTCTCCTCGCGTCGTGCGAGGGAAAGACAGCAATCCGCAACCCAAGCCATTCTTGGACAAACAGATGGCCGTGCAGAAAGTCCTGCCGTGCCAGAGGTTGGCCGTTGAACTTGACGGGTAAGGGATAGTAGCCTGTAGCTCCTTTCACAAGGGTCTCCAGCCTCTCAACTTCCGACTCATTCAGCGGCAAGGTCACCTGAGTTCCGGCCAGCGGCTTGGAGGCTCGAACCGATGCGGCGGCTTGCCCGCTGAAATGCTCCGGCTGCAAGGCAACACACCAATGGCGCGAGCGAATCTCGGCTCCCCTCGAAGCCAGAGAAAAGACTCCCATCCCAGCGGGTGCTTCTCGATGGTCGGTGTCCTCCTGCCACTGGCTATCGCCCAAAGCCAGCAAAACGGACGGATCTTCAATGCCATTGCCATTATCGGCAACGGTTAAAAAGGACTGTTCTGCATCGTTGCAGTGCAGTTCGATCTTGACCTCTGTGGCCTCGGCGCGGCGAGCATTTTGCAACAGTTCGTTGAGAATGTCGCTGAGACTGGCGTTAAACAGGCGCGTCACTTGACCGAGAGCGCGATCGCTCGTGCGGGCGCGGATAGTTTGGATCTCATTCATCACGACTTCCTCCCATCGTTGTTGGGACAGAAGAGAAGCTGCGAGAGCATTTGAATAAACCTTCTACTCATCTTGTTTTTGTAACCTTCAATTCGGCAGAAGGAATACTATCGAAGTGCCAGTGGAAAGCAATGTTGAGGTGTTTGTTTCAATTTCCCTCTTCTTCCATCAATGATTGCAGGGCGATTAAAGACGAACATGACAGCTCTCATGTCCCTTAGAGAGTAAGGAATCTATCCAAACTCAGAGAGTACTTTAGGAACGACTTAAAAGTTTTGTTAATGACCAAAACCAGTTTTTTCTAAATTGTTAGTGAATAGCGAATCTTTCCTCTATCTCTTTTTTCAATGTTTTGAAGAATTACATTTACTGTATCTCCTTCATTTAAGTCAGTAATATTATTTTTTTTGTAATGAAGTACACCATTTTCAATCCCTGGATAAAAATCTATAAAAGCCATCAGTCTCGATCCATTTTTTAAATGAAAACCCACCACAGTACCTTTGTATGTATATCCTATTTTTGGTTCAGAACCATAATTTCGATGAGCTAATAAATATTGACTTCGACCTCCTTTAGTCAGTTCTAGTATTTTCACATTAATTAGAACGCCCTTTTCAATATTATTCAAATGAATAAATGTTGTTCTTTCTTTATAAAGTATTCCAAAAACTCTAGGTGAGAGCTGGACATGAACATTATTGATTTGTCCATTTTTGAATTTTATATTTTTAACATATCCATTACAATATTCACCAATCTTAAATTCTCTAATAGGAGGAGCTAAAGTGATTTTTCCTTCTTGGATTGACTGAACTTGAACCTTAACAGTATCTCCTTCCTGTAGCTTGTCGAAAGAGGAAGACCAAAAACTATATATCTGGCGACTTAGAAGTCCTTCAATACCAGTCTCAAGACGAACAAAAACTGCGTAACGCAATCCTTTATCGTTAGTTAAAGACTCTGTAAGAATCTTTCCATCTACTATAGAACCGGATGGATAAATTTTCTGAATTAGCGGATTTTTACTGACTTGAATTACAGAACTTTTGGGAAGACATTCGATAACAACAGCCTGAAATTTATCACCTGCTAATACACGAATATCTTTCGTCTGAATAATTAAAGGAACATTTCTCTCGATATCTAAGACAAGGTAACAATCAAAACCTTTGATATCACTTTGACGACTTCTAATCACTTGAAGTCTCAAAAGTTGGTTAGGATAATACTGAGAGAAATCAACAGAATAAGACGGTAAGGTTTCTATGCGATGTTTCACTTCCCTCGTAAAATCAGTTTCTCTGGCAAAAGATTCTCTCAACAATAAGGATAAGCGAACTACAGTGGCATCGTGGAGATATTCAATCCACTCCTTCTCTACGGCGACAACGTGACGGGCATAGACTACTTCTTTTACTAAACTTCTATCTATGCAAATAAAGGCCTTAAGTTGTCGGGTGCGAGCACATGCAGAATCTTGATCAATCTTCAGACTACTAATTAGTGAGGGACATGCTTCCCAATCCGCCGGAACAAATGTCATGTTGACCCCTGCCCCGGATTCATACAGAAACAACCATTCAGGCATTGCACGAGCAATTGCACCCCGAACACGATGAAGCCGTCTTAGATCAAAGTAACGAACTGCTGAAGTAACATGAACGCCTCGTTGAAATTCTCGCAAAAGTTCCTCACGTTTTCTATCAACTTTGAGGAAGGTATCATGATTAAGTCCCTGATCTTCTGACCATTGACGATGGGTATGTTCCCTCGTTTTTTCGGCTGCTTTTTGCCAGTGAAGAAACAACCTCAGATAAAACTCTAGATCATCAAGAACTCCTGTACGCCAACGCTCGTATGCAAGAAGACCCTGATCTGTTTCTATAAAAAGCCCTTCAGTACCACTTCTTTCGATAAATGCAAGAAAGGTTGCAACCTCTAAATGGCATCCAAGTTCTTCCGCATGAACAAGAAGTAATCCATAGTTGACAAGTGATGTTCGTGTGCCATCAATCAGCCGTCCCCGAAAGGTAATGTCACCATCGTCATCAACAGCACCAGTTAATGGAAGTTGCCGAAGCGCTCGCTCCTTCTCCTGCCTCTGTGCAGGTTTCTGGTCGTCAAATCCAAAGATAGGTATATTCTCTACATCCTCGATACCAGCAGCCTTCAGTGTAAGATACACGCTATCAAGATTAGTACGAGTAATTTCTGAAGGCGTATACTCAGGACGTTCCTCAAAATCATCCTTGGTGTAAAGGCAAAATACCTCTCCTGGACAGTTGGACAGTCGCCCTATACGCCCCCAACGTTGCTTTGCCTTATCTCGGCTGAGACGCTCAACATTATATTCTGTTGTGCAGAGGTCTGCTCTCCATCGAGGCTCCAGAACATAGCCACTATCGATGACGTAATCAGCAGTAATGGTGATACCAGTCTCTATGTAGTTTGTACCAATAATCACCCGTTGCTCAGTCTTTGGCTTATTTGTCTCTTGGATTCGCTTTGCACGCTGTTCACTCTTGTCAAATCTGTCATGCTCGTGAGGCTTCATTTCAGCGTGGCAGGGATATATTTTCAAATTCGCCAGGTTTTGTGCTTTTACAGCATCAACGGTTTGATAAAGAATTTTTTTTGTAGCAACAAATACGATAATATCGCCCATCGGTTTATCAATCTGTGAGAAGCCTTCTATATTCCGAATCCCCTTAACAACTGCTGCCACTGCTTCAGGTACGCTTTGTTCGTTAGGAGGCTCTCCCTGAATAGCAGGTAATTCAGCCTCATCTAAGAAGTCCCAATAGCCCCAACGTTCCCTATACTGTTCAAGGGTATTGCGTCCCGATTGATTTGACCAATTAATCGTAATGCTTGCTTGTGTAGTAATGCCTAATGGCTGTAGAACTTGTACAGGTGCTGGGTGGTAAAAATTAACGAACTCTTGTGGATCTACCGTTGCACTGGCAAAGACAACTTTTAGCTTGGGATAACGAGGCAACACAATCTTAAAGAGAGTGAAGAGTGTTACCATATTGGCACTCTTCTCATGGGCTTCATCTATTACGACAACCGACACATTTGAAAGCTCTCCTGTAAGTGCCATACGAATAAGGAGTCCATCAGAGACGAAGATGAGTCTATTGTTGTAGTGATCCACCATGCTAGATTCACCAGCATACTTGACTCCAATCTCAAAACCTTTTCCATATCCAGGTTCTGGAGCCTGAAGAAGCTGCGTTCCGATGTACCACGGAATTGTCCCTTTACCACCCGCCTTTTTGGGTTTAAGGACAGAGAGTCGTGGTTCTGTCACATAAATCTTTCCAAGCTGTGATGCTTTGGAAAGTAAAAGCCTATAGGGAAGGTAGACAGACTTGCCTGCCCCTGTCGGAAGTACAGTAATGATGAATCGTGGACAGTGAGAACCATGAGACTCCACGGCTTCCACCAACGCATCCATCGTCGGAGCAACAGCAGTGAATTTTCTTGCAGCTTTTGGAGTAGGAGTTCCTGCATAAACTTCACGTTCTGGAGAAGGTAGCACCCGCTTGATGTGTGCAAGTCCTGTCAGATGTAGTCTATTGAGCTTTTTTTCAATGTCAGTTTCTTGAAGAGCAGGGAAATAGGATATTCCAAATGATGTAACGAATTTTTTGTGTTCATGACGGCAGTTATCGCATCGCGTTGATGGCGATCGCCCATGCAGAATATCGGAGAAGTATGCGAGTTCTGTATATCGATACTCATCACCACACTGTTTACATACCCCTCTAAACTGTATTCGCTCCATGATCTCCTCTAAAGCAGCAGATTACTGGTCTGGCATCACCGATAAATGGCAAGAGCTTCCAGCTACCTATCAGATAGTCTTTGTGCTTTGGCATACAGTTTCACCTTAGATGCTCGGGAACCAAGCCTCTTCAAAGTTTTTCCGGAAATCACCCCTCTATTCCGGAAGAATACTGAAATGTGCCTGGATGAGGCACTGGTAGGGAGTAAGAGAGGTCAGATCTTTGCCTGGAACTATCTGTGGCAGTACGCTAGAGGAAGAAATTACTCAAGAAGAGTTTGATTGTCACATTCTTGAAGTACGAAAGATATTTAAGGTTATAGTTGTAGGAGAGAAGCAACATAAAAGTATCGGGCATACTGCACGCAAACATCGAAAGTGCGAGTTAATCACAGTAATTCAGTCAAATAAGCCAAGGCATACAATCTTTCGGAGTTTAAAAGAAGAGAGATATGCTCGAACTGAATTTCTCCTAAGATATGAGAAAGAGATGCAAAAAAAAATTCGAGAATATAAAAGACTAGAGCTAGAACTTGAAAGAAAAAAAGGTTTTTTCACAAAGGAAAGTTTTGAAGGTAGAAAAAAGGATCTTGAAATTGCAAGTAAATTTTCTCGTACTATAGAATTAAGGGGACTAATTGGCATAGGTGTTATTGGAGAGCAACAGCGTAGTCAAAAACCTGGTACAGAATTTGAATTACATCAAAGTTTTCTCTTTGTAACTTTTTCTTATTACTATAAATGCGGATATTGGATCGAAAAAACAGGCTTTCCAGATATGGATATGCATCACTTTGTTTATGGACAAGAATCGAATTATCTGGGACACTTTCTTGTTCCACAAAACAAATAAAGTAAAAAATAGACTTTAAATAAAACAAACTAAAAATGTTAACATCTCAACAAGAAAAAAATCTTGAAGCATATATAAGTCGTCTATTTGATGATGCTCAAGATTACGATAATATTCAAGAAATAAAGAATCAAATTGCCTATGATTTCTTGAATGCGCCAAAGCAGAAATTAGATTTTATAGACAAATTCCAATCCTATTTGCTAGACCAATCAAGAACCCTAGAGGAGCGTGTTCTCTCTGGACTACATCGTTATCTTCCTCAAATGAGACTTCATGAAGCAGAGAATCTCTTTAGAAAATATTGGAATATTGTTACAGATGAACCATTTCCTCTTTTATCAAACACGCTGAGAGACTTACGTTCAGAACTTGGAATTCTTCGATACAAACATCTTGTTTGGTTGTGTCGAGAGCGAAAAGAATGGGAAGTGGATTTCGGTTGCAAATACATTGATCCACTTAATGTAGAACATATTGATAATCCTGAGTATCTCCACTCGGAAATAAAAAAAACAAGAAAAATTGTTACTTCCTTTGGAGAAGAACTAGAATTATCGAAACCGAAAAAGAAAATAATCGGAGTAATTGAAGACTGGAATAACATTCCAGCAAACCTTGCTGAACTTCTCCTAGAAGTGCCAAAATCCAGTGTTTCTGATGTTTCCAATCAACCGTCAGATAAGCAAGCAGCCCCAAAAGGCACTCGCCGAAGAAAGCGTCGTCGGAGCCGAGCGAAATCATTACCAAGAAAATCTTCAAGAGATAGTAAAACTGATGAGATTTAATAGAGAATCCTAAGCATCAATTTGTAATAATCCTTTATTTTTGTGGAAAACGACGTTATTCAACATTTAATGAATTAGCAAATGTCTAGCGATAAGGATAGAGTCAAGCTTCTCGACCATTACCGCCCTCCAGAGAAAACCAATGACTCAAAGAATTCACATGATAAGTTTATTGCTTATCGTTCTTGCACTAAGGACATTATGATTGCAGCTTGGGCGGCACGTTGTCGCAAAAGAGGACTTGTGTATGAAGTCGCGCTGTTTCTTGCAGAAGATCACTGGAGTCTCGTAGAAGATAGTGGAGTTTTGACAGGCACAATGATGATGCTTGCCCATGCTTACTGTCTCACAGGCACAATGCGAGTAGTGTTTCGTGGAGCCGAACCAGGTAGTAAGGCAACACCGCAAACTGGTTACGAACCTAAAATTCCAAAGTCAATTCGGCATTTTGCCAATAAGTATGATATTGCTTTCATGGGAGAAGCCGAGATTTCTGATAATGAGGGGCGTAAGCTTTTTCTCAAAATTACAGGCTTTTCTGATTTCATTTTGAAGAGATTTTCAGAAACAAAAATAGACCCTGTTACTACTGCATTTCTAATCCACCGAGGAGTCTGGAAGAGAGAAGAAGTTGAGCTAATACTAAAATACTGTATCTCCCCAAACGCATTGCTATCAGGACAACTTGTTCCAGATAATATGTTACGCTGGCAAGCTGACATGACTACTCTAAGAAGAGGAATACTTGCCCGCCGAGCTAAGAGTCTTTTCGCTCTAGCACTTGATGGCGACGAGGATCTGGTTTCTTATAATTGGATTAACGAGAAAACAACTGAATTTACTTTCAAAAGTAAATTTACTTTCAATCCTCTCATAGGCATGTCTATCACTATTCAACCAGAACAAGTTCTCACCGTAATTCCTATTGCACGAGAGTATATAGAGTATGAATTATGCCTTAAATATGACCTTCGATTGCGAGATATTCCTTCCCCGATAGTAATAGTCGTAACTTATGATTTTGAACTATTACAAACCGAAGCACGCAAAAAAGCAAAACAGCTTGCCTCTCAAAATAAAATTGCTATCTGTCAAATCAATGACACCACAGGGGCACTAGACCTCGAAATCTGTAGTGCCCTTCAAAAGTCAAGTAATTTCCGACTCATGATGGAGGATCAACCAGATGACTAAAGCAAGTTTGCTTTTAGTAGAGATTCCCTACAAATATTGGACTTCATTTCCTGCGGAAAGAACACTGGAAAGTCTTGCTATAGATGCACATGCAGCGGAACGACGAATCAAGAAAGGATATGAACTTCAGCATAATCGGGCAATGTATATACAGTTTATCGGGCAAATGCATCAGGCGGGACTAGCCTTATTCCAAAATAAACATGCTTTTCATAGGTTAGAGTACAAAGAAACAGTACTGCTTCAATACTTAGAACGAATTTATAAACTTCCGAATGAAGCTGCTAATAAACTTTCAAGAGGGTTTCTTGCACCAGGAGAAAATATAAAAGAAGCACTTAACGTTAGTAATAGTCTACTGAAAACTATAGTAAATACTCCTCATTATGAACGTTTAGAGATCCAGAATGGAGAAATTGCAGAACAAGTTAATATGCAAATCAAGTATTATGAAAATGCTCTTAAAGAAAACTCTGGAATATTGAATATAATTGTTTGTAGCTAATTGAAATCACTCATTAACAAGAATTTAATAGACCATGAAATTATTTGAAGTTGAAAAAGAAACCTCTTTATGTATTGAAAGAAAAATTAATTCGATTAATCTTTCAAAATTTGGTCATATTAAAATTACTAAAGAACTACACCGATTAATGTACGATCGAAAATTGCAAAATAAGAAACTCTCAGTTAAATATGCACAGGATACTCGCTCTCTTGATATTCCACTTGGTAGACTAGCAATAGATTGTGAGACTCCTGAATATACTTCTCATTTCAAGCAACTAACTATTGGTGCTATGTCACTAAGGCATCATGAAATAGACTTTTTTTGTGATTTTTATCTAGCATTAAACTCAGAAATAAGCAATCGAAACCTGACTGGTAGAGACACTCATCTTAAAGCATATAGTGCTACCAGAGAGAAACTTTATGATCTAGTATTTCTGGGCGATCCTGTTTGGATAAGACTTGTACACACAGGACTACAGCCTGTAATATGCGGTATTTATCATGCACTAGAAGAAATAATTTTTAGTTGTAGAGAAGCTCAAAAACCTCAATTTGAATTGGTAGTTGAGCCTATTATATATAAAGGGAAGTATGAAAAAAGCAAGATTATAACTCCAAAAACTGAAGGTGCTAAAATTGAAGATTATAGTTCACTCGCGCTTTGGTTTTAAGATAGTCTAGATAATCCTAGTTTTACGTTTTTGCCTATAGCCAAATCACTTATTCCTGGATTGTGCTAAGCCGATGCACATTTAAATTAGGATTTTTGAAACCAAGACTACTTGCTGCAAGGCTTGTAGATCGGAAAAATAAATGTATAACGGCTTACTTGCTCTAAAACTTTTCCAAAGCGATTTCCCTCAACTTCCTCAATCTCCCCTAGCCTCGCGCTTATAAGGCTGACCGCAGATAGGACAAAACTGATGCTTGAGCGACTCAATGGGATGTTGGCAGCGATCGCAGCGATCGTGCAGTTCCGTCCCACACAGAAAACAAAACTTCGAGCGACTATCCAACCAGAGAACCTCTGCCTCTGTCCCCGGAATCCAGCACTGAGGGCAAATCTTCAAACTCTGCACCTCAGCCACCGGCACTCCGCGACAAATGGCATCCAGATAATCCTCCGGAATGCCCAAGGCTCTTGATAACCCAACCTTGGTCTTGCTACTGAGCCTCCGGGTCTTCCCCTGCTCGATCTTCCTGAGACTGTTAATGTTAATCCCCGCCTGCCGAACCAATTCCTTCTGACTCATCCTCCAATGCTCTCGTCCTCGCCGGACGTACTCGGCCAAGGATTCATCAGGGTAAGGAGCTTGTTGTGAGGATAGATTCGACATAAAAGTATTGCTATTAATAATGCTAATAGTGTACTAAAATACAAATAAAAACTAAACAGAAAAAGTTGTTTTTTGACTGAAATTATTAAAAAATACTCTGATTCTATGGTTACCACACTGGCAGCACTCGCCACTCAATTCTTAGAACGCCCTGGTTTAAGTCAGAGTACAATTCGCTCCTACGAGATGACCCTCCTTCCCCTCCTCCAACAACACGGCTACATCCCCGTTGACCAACTCCAACGCCAGCAGCTAGAGGACTACCTCAGCACCCTCTCCCATCTGTCCTACACCACCCAGAACCGACATCTAGCAACCCTCCGCGCAATGCTCAACTTTGCCGTCGAACGAGACTACCTCGCCTCAAATCCCATCGCTCGCCTCAAATACCGCAAACCCGACCGCGCCAAAGGCGAACGCAACACAGACGGCACCATTCGCTATCTCACCTCCGAACAACTTCAACTCCTCTACAGCTACGTCGAACCCAACTCTCGCCTTCATACGCTCGTTATGTTGCTCCACCAAACGGGAGCGCGAATTGCAGAGGCCCTAGCACTTGATCTCGACGAGATCGATTTTGAGAATCGGAAATTCCAGGTCATCGGCAAAGGCAACAAAACTCGCTGGTGCTACTACGGCACCGATTTCGCTGACATCCTGGAGAAATACCTGCGGTTCTACCACCACCGTCACCACCCCGCACTGTTTACTGCACGACAACCGAAGACGATGGAGATCTCGCGCCTCACTTATCACACGGCCTACCGAGACTGGAAATCGCTCGTCAAACAAAGCCCGAAACTGCAAAGCTTCCGCCTCCACGACCTCCGCCACACCTTTGCGACCGAGCGAGTGGGATTGATGGGAATTGAGGAGCTTCGCGCCTTGATGGGACACGCGAATATTCAGACCACCTTGCGATACCAGAAGGTGACCTCCAGCCGTGCAGAGGAGGTGGCGAAGGAAGCGCTAAAGGTGTTGGAGAGAGAGAATTGATGACGATTTTGCCAGACAAGCTAAACCGCGATCGCGCTGGTGAATAAATACTTCAAAAGTAGCTTGATTTAGTTTAACAGATATAACCATTTCTCGATTGTAAGTTGGCAAACAAAGTGCGCCTTAGTTCTGATAAAAGTATATCTAAATAAAGTAGTATAACAACCACTTTCACTCAAAAGTGAGTTTAAGGTTAAGAGAATGGGTTATTCTCTTGAGCAAGAAACTATAGGCTTAATCTCGCGCACCGCAAGGTCGGCGAAGCCATCGCCTTCCACCTGGCTCTCCTCTCTGTATTCAAGTAGAATACAAAGTATTCAAATGATGAAAAGTCGTCCTATGGCGAAAGTAACAACCGTGCGCTTAAACGAAGAACTGGCCGAGCAACTCGATGCTCTTGCCACCTCCTTAGATCGCTCTCGAAGTTGGGTAATCGAACAGGCGATCGCGCGATATCTCCAAGAACAAGCTTGGCAAGTAGGGGCTATTCAAGAAGCCCTCGACGATCTCAACTCCGGTCAAGCGGAACTCGTTCCCCACGAGCAGGTCATGCAGGGATTGTCAGCTCAACTCAAGGCTAAACTCGGATAATGAAGCTAGTTTGGCGGCGGCAAGCTGAGTCGGATCTCAATGAAATCTTTGAGTCTATCCTTCGCCAGAACCCTTCTGCTGCTTGGCGTATTTACGAAGCGATTCGCAGCAAGGTAGAACGGTTGAAGGAACAACCCAGTCTGGGCCGTCCGGGTCGCGTAGCGGGAACGCGGGAGCTGGTCATTACCGGAACGCCCTATCTTGTTCCTTACACGGTTTTTCAGCCTCTGGATGCGGTTGTGGTTTTGCGCGTTCTCCACGGTGCGCGAGAGTGGCCGGAGGAATTTTAGAAGGCTAGAGCGAGAGCGGCGATCGCTTAAATAACGCCCAATCAAGAATACTTGCGGACCTTAAACAAATTAAGCAACTCCCGCCTGGCCTGCTCGTAAAGGGCAATCTTGCTCGGCGACTCAATGCGAGCATACATCTTCGCCCCCGGTTGCAAATCCTTCCCCGAAGTCTCAATAATCGCCGTCACCAGCACCGCCGACTTATCCAACTGCTCGTCCTTCTCCAGAACCGTGACGATCTCCTGAATCGTCGTCGTAAAACTGGGCAACCCCGGCTCAGGCGGATTGAACTTAACAATCGCCCCCGCCTTCACCAAATCCCGATCCTCCTGACGCACCTCAATAACCGCCACCAACTGGGAAGGATCGGCAATCTCCAACACCGCCTCCCCCGGCTGCATCGTCTTCCCCGCCAGCGCGTACAAATCTCGGCTCACCACCACTCCCGACACCGGAGCGCGGAGCCAGGAATTCTGCTCCTGTCGCGCCGAACGCCGCTCCAACTCCTGCCGAACCCGATTCTGAATCGGCTGGCGGCGAGTCAATAAAGCCTTCGCCGACTGTACTTCCTGCTGCGCCGTTGCCACCTGCGCTTGCAAGCGCTGCACCTCCTCCTGCTTGAGCTTCAACTCATCGTCGAGCCGTCGCTTGGCTGTCTCCATCGCCGCTCGGTTCTCGCCAATTTGCGCTTGCAGATTCGACTTTTGTCGCTGAGCTTCGGACAAACGCTCTCTAGAAATTGCCCCCTCGTTCGCTAAATACTCGAATCGTTCAATACTCTCATCCAAACTCTCAACCGTTAACTGCAAGCTCTGAATTTGAGACTGATAGCCTTGGATGTGAGGGGGAAGAACGCCCGATGCCATCGACTGCACCTCCCGCTGCAATGCCGAAACTCGCTCTTGAACCATCCCCAACTGCTGCTGTGCCATCGTCAGGCGGGTTTGAGCGTTAAATACCTGCTGGTTTGCCGATTCCGTCGTTGCCAAATTCTCCTGCAAGCGCAGATCCCACTGTCCAATATCTTCCACCAGCGGTTCGCTCTCCACCAACGCCAGCGGTTGATTCTCGACAATGGGTTGATTGGGAACCACCAGCACCTCAGCAATCTTGCCGGTCACGTCCATATGCACGACTTGACGGGCATTGGGGTCGGGTTCCAACCAAGCCTCAGCGCGAATCGAAGGCGCGACGCGGATCTGACTGATGGCTCCGAGAGCAACCACAATGCCAGCAAAGATGACCCAACCGTAGGGGAAGCGTTGGGTGGCTTTGGTCGGAGAGTCTTTTGGAGACAAGGGAGAGGGGGAGGACAAGGTAGACAAGGGTGAGGAACCAACACTGCCTTGTCCCCCGTGTCGCCCTTGTCCTCCTTGTCTCAGAGGCAGAGAATCTTCCGGTACGGAGGAAGAACCCACACTTCCTTGTCCCCCGTGCCGTCCTTGTCCTCCTTGTCTCAGAGGAAGAGAGTCTTTTGAGGCGGGAGAAGAATTAGCGACTCGCGGTGGAACGACTTGGAAGCGACGAGTTTTTCGAGCCGAAGTGGGTTTGAGATTAGATGATGTCATGTGGATAGTGATCGATAGAAATTGGGTCGATAAAAATATTGAGCAATTCGCATTCAGCGTTTCCCTTCCTTGTCCTCCTTGTCACCCTTGTCTAAGAGGAGAAAATTGTCAGCGACGGGAAAAAAATCAGAACCCCCTTGTCCCCCTTGTCTGCCTTGCCTTCCTTGTCTCAACAGAGAACTACTCAGAACGAGGGAAGAAATAATAGATCGACCAAGCCAGCAGCAAAAACATTGCCGTCAGCGGAATCTGGTCGAAGATCCAGTAGGTGACGAAAAAGAACAAGCTGCCAAAGACGACGAGAATATAGAGAAAACTCAAAGGGGCGTAAGCCGCTAAAACTCTGCAATCTTCCGGCTTTTCAGCAATCGGTTTGCCCGTCAGCCAGTTACGATAAAACTCAAAGGAACGACTGCGAAGATTGTTAATTCCCGTCAGCGCCACCGCCAAGTAATAGCCGTCAAATTTGGCGAGGGGATTGAGATTGACCGCGATTGTAAACAGCGCCGCCACCAGGAGCAGGTAACTCGTCGGATGCAACCAGCTACTCGATACCGACAGCAGCCACAGCCACAGCGCCATTGCCCCAATCGCCAACTGACACAAAACCCCCGCTCCCACCACGAAGACGCGCTGTCGTCGCTTGACCAAGCAGTAGGAGTCGCTGGTATTGGTATAGGCCGCAGGCATCAAGAACATGAACAGGAAGCCCACTTCCGGCACGATGCCGCCGTAATGTTTGAGGGTGAGGGCGTGGGCGAATTCGTGCAGCGTGACGACCGAGACAGCCAGTAAAGCAAAGGGAAGCAGTAACGTCCCTCCCTGCGCCTCCCACAACGAACTTCCCGCCAGCAGAATCTCAGAACGCAGATTTAAACCCACAGCGGCGGAAGTGGAGAGAAACACAACTAAAAACCAAAAGAACGAACGCGTCCACACCCCCCGCAGAAGTTTTGCCGGAAGCCCTAGCCAGGGGTCGGGGTTGAACAGGGGAACTTTGAAGAAGAGCAATTGCAGGGGATGAAATTTCTTCTTGGGGGGCTTCTGAGGCTTTGTTCCTCGCAGCATTCCCGTAGCGGCGAGAAGTTGCATCAGATAGTTGAGGTGTTGGGGACTCAAACCCGATTGTCGGGCGATCTCCTCTGGTGGTAGGGTTCCTAACAGCGAAATGGCCTGCTGGCTGCGCGAGTCTACCTGCAAGAAGGTGACATCTTCTCGGTTGCGAAGAATCCAATAGCCTTCGGGATGAGCGATCCATTGCAGGCACGGTTTTAGGGGAGACTGGGGGATGGGGGGACTGGGAGACGGGGAGAGAGGGGGATCTTCTGGAGACAAGGGTGAGGGGGAGGACAAGGTAGACAAGGGAGAAGAACCAACACTTCCTTGTCCCCCGTGTCGTCCTTGCCTTCCTTGTCTCTCTAAAAGAAAGTCTTCCGGTACAGAAGAAGAATCAACAATGACTCCCCACCTCAATAATTTCTCTAACAACCGCAATACAAAGTTGGGAGGAATGTCCGACTCAAATTGTTTCTCGCAGCGTTGTTGCACTTGGGTAACAGTTAGTTTACCGGTGAAATATTGCAGGGCAAAACTTTCGGCGGCGGTTACCAGATAGCGCAGGTTCGTGGTTTTTCCGGTCAGGACGCGCTGTTGGGAACTGCTCGGGCGAGCCAGTTGCCAGTAAGGAGTAATGTCCGGACATAGAGAGGTTTCAGAAGATTCGACCTCTTCGCCCATCGAAAAATCTTGATGTTGAGTAACGGGTTCTTGT